>MAAC01010446.1_pt1 | contig 72713 bp, 63 predicted proteins | sample 1115981 | NCBI WGS metagenome assembly MAAC01 (sample SAMN04961126, study PRJNA320927) | seawater metagenome | isolation source: sample BD02T64 sea water enriched with oil for 64 days | place: USA:Gulf of Mexico | collected 2013-07-27
CTTTCTGGCTAAATAGTATTCGCGCTGACTCTGATATGAAGCTGTTACCGGTGCAATCAACTCGCCAGTATCGAGGAAATCAGAAACCAAGTGCCGCCAGCCAAGGGCAATCCCCTGCCCTTTTAAGACCGCTTGCAATAGCAGTGGGTAGTTATTAATCTTCAGCCCTTTCAATCGCCTGGGAGGTATTAACCCTTGGCTGCGAAACCAGACGCCCCAGTCAATCGCTTTGTAATGTAAACCTCGCCAGTGCTCCTCATCTAAATGCAACAGCGGCTGCTGCAGTAAATCTGCAACTTGAAGCGGCAGCTCTGCGCTGTGTATTGCGGCACTGTCTAAAAATTCGGGACTGCAAACCGGGAAAATTTCGTCGTTGAACATGAAAGTATTGCGCAAACTGCTATTTGACCTATCATCGCCATAGCTGATCGCCAGATCTACTCCCTCGCGCTGCAGGTCTACATCTCGATCTGTGGCGATGACCCGCACTTCAATATTGGGATGCAGTTGCATAAATTGACTCAACCAGGCATTCAATTTAAAGGTAGTAAAGGCAATGGTAGCGGCGATAGTGACTGTTTTTCTAGTATCGACCGCTGTTAACTCATTAACAGAATCAATGATTAACGCGATAGCACTGAGTAGATTTGGCAATAGTTGCTGTGCCGCAATAGTCAGTGTTAAACGTCGATTATAACGATTAAACAAAGCTACCCCCAGATGTTGTTCCAGGTTCTTTATCTGCCGACTGACAGCGGCCTGAGTAACGTTAAGCTCATTCGCAGCAAGGGTAAAACTGAGGTGTCTGGCGGCGGCTTCAAAAGTGATTAAAGCATTCAGCGGTGGTAACTGTTGTTTTAAATTTAGCATAGCGCTCTACTCGCTCCCCTTTATCAGATAACAAATTGTTATCTGAAGTCGTACTTTAATATTGTTTGCGGCTTTTTTCCAGCCAGTGCAATATCTCAGTTGAGCGCTACAAAAATAATAAACCAGATTCTACAACCAGGTATTCGCAATGCAGAGCAACGACCCGCTTCTTCAACCTTACCAACTGAAACACTTGCGATTAAAAAACCGCATCATGACCACCTCACACGAGCCCGCCTATCCAGAGGACGGCATGCCCAAAGCGCGTTATCGCGCTTACCATGAAGAGCGGGCTAAAGCAGGAGTGGCCCTGACCATGACCGCAGGTTCTGCCACCGTCTCACGTGACAGTCCACCAGTTTTTAACAATATACTGGCCTATAAAGACGAAGTAGTCCCCTGGATGAGCGAACTGGTTGATGCCTGTCATCAACACGACTGTGCGGTGATGATTCAACTGACCCACCTGGGTCGGCGAACGGGCTGGTCAAAGGGTGACTGGCTGCCGGTAGTCTCACCCTCACATCGACGGGAGGCCTCACACAGAGCCTTTCCAAAGCAAATAGAAGACTGGGATATCGAGCGCATCATTAGCGATTACGCAGATGCCGCCCAGCGGATGCAAGCGGCCGGAGTAGACGGTATTGAACTACAAGCTTATGGCCATTTAATGGACCAATTCTGGTCGCCTTTAACCAATAGCTTGGAAGCCCCCTACGGTGGTAGTCTAGAAAACCGCCTGTTTTTCACCCGTCAGGTGTTAAATGCCATCCGCGCCAGGGTCGGCGATGAGTTTATCGTCGGTGTGCGTTACACCGCAGATGAGGTCACTGCCGGTGGAATTAGCTTTGCCGAGGGCCTGGAGATTTCCCGGCTGCTAAAAGACAGCGGGCAAGTTGATTTCCTGAATGTAATCCGCGGTCGTATTGATACTGATGCGGCTCTCACGGACGTGATACCTGTTATGGGCATGAAAAATTCGCCGCACTTGGATTTTGCCGGGGAAGTCAGAGCTGCCACTGGTTTCCCCACCTTTCACGCCGCGAAAATTCCCGACGTCGCCACCGCGCGCCACGCTATAGCCAGCGGCAAGTTGGACATGGTCGGAATGACCAGAGCGCACTTGGCCGATCCGCACATAGTGCAGAAGATCATCGCCGGTACAGAACAGCAAATCCGTCCCTGTGTCGGTGCCACTTACTGCCTGGACAGAATTTATCAAGGAGCTGATGCTTTTTGTATTCACAATGCCGCCTCGGGCCGGGAACTGAGTATGCCGCATGTGATCCCCAGAGCAGAGAAACAGCGTAAAGTGCTAATTATCGGGGCCGGCCCCGGTGGCCTTGAAGCGGCCAGAGTCGCTGCTGAACGAGGCCACGCAGTGACAGTACTAGAAGCGGCGGCTGATCCCGGTGGCCAGATCGCTCTCACTGCCCGCAACAGTCGACGCAAAGAGATGATGTCGATCATTGACTGGCGCATGCAGCAGTGTCTGGCGATGGGGGTGGAATTTCATTTTAACACTTGGGCAGAAACCGCAGAGGTACTAACTCATAGTCCCGACTTGGTAATTGTCGCCACCGGAGGTATCCCTGACGTCGACATTTTACAGCACAACAATCATTTGCTGGTTTCTAGCTGGGATATTATCAGCGGCGCGATAAAGCCCGCTGATAATGTTCTACTCTTTGATGATGCTGGCGACCACACGGCATTACAGGCGGCAGAAATAATAGCTGCCAGTGGTGCCAAGTTGGAGATTATGACCCCTGACCGCACTTTTGCCCCGGATGTGATGGCGATGAATTTAGTCCCTTATATGCGCGAAATGCAAAAAGAAAAGGTTGTTTTCACTGTCACTTACCGATTATTAGCAGTGGCGAAACAGGCAGACAAAATCATTGCTCAGATCGGCAGCGATTACCTGATTAGCGATATTGATGATAAGGCAAAACGAAGAGAGGTCGATCAAGTGGTGGTCAACCACGGTACCCTGCCTTTAGATGAGCTGTATTTCCAACTAAAGCCGCTGTCCTCGAACCTGGGGGAGATGAATTATGAAGACTTAATTGCCGGTAGGCCCCAAACTGTCATTCATAACTCGCAGGGGAAGTTCCAGTTGTTCCGCATTGGTGATGCAGTGGCCGGGCGAAATACCCATGCCGCAATTTATGACGCACTGCGGCTATTGAAGGATTTATAAAGGGCACTGCAGCGGATTTACCTGACCTTCGCCCCTAAAAACATAGGGGCAAAGGGGTTACAGCTCTAGTGGTACCAACCTTTATCGTATGCTTTACTGCCAAAGATCACATGGGCTCTCGCCTTACGCGCCTGCTCTTTATCTAATGGTAGTGCCTTGAACGCTTTATCTTTATATTCAAAGGTAAGCGGCGCTTTTTCCGGCTGCAATACTGTCACTGATTCAGTCGTCATATAGGCGAAATTTTTGTCGTACTGCATCATCACCCGCTGCTTTTCTACGGGGACTTCTCTGGTCAGATCATGACCGAGCATCGGCATATCACCGCTGATACCGGCAAGTGATAGCAGGGTTGGTGCGAGATCGATGTGACTGATTAATCTACTGTCTGTTTTCGGACTGATCCCCTCACCCAGAATCACACCAGGTATTCTGAAATACTCAATCGGCACTAAACTGGCACCATGCACCCTGGAGTCGTGATCAGCTACCACGATGAATATGGTATCTTTCCAGTAACTGGATTTCTTGGCCTTTTGCATAAATTCCCCGAGCGCGTGATCCGCATACTTGGCAGCGTTGTTCCGGGTTTTCGGTTCGCTGTCATAGAGCTCGATTTTCCCCTCTGGGAATTCGAACGGAGAGTGATTGGAACTGGTAAAGACTAAGCTAAAGAAAGGCTGATCACCTTCTGCCAGGCGCTCAAACTCTAGGTGCGCCTGATCGTACAAATCTTCATCAGATGCTCCCCATGATGCCTCGAAGTCGATTTTCTCAAATCGGGGGCCATCGACAATATCGACAAAGCCATTACCTAAAAAGAAGCTCTTCATGTTGTCGAAATGGCTCTCGCCACCGTAGATAAATTGACTGTGGTAGCCCTGTTCTGTGAGAGCGCCGGCCATAGTAAAAAAGTTCGTCTGCGATTTGGACAGCTTGACCACCGATCTGGAGGGGGTCGGGGTAAATCCGCTCAGTACCGCCTCTATACCCCTCACCGAACGGGTGCCGGTGGCGTACAAGTTAGTAAAATTCCACCCCTCTTGCATCAATTTGTCTAAGTGTGGCGTCAGCGGCAATCCGCCCAGCCCACCGACGTATCGGGCACCTAAACTTTCCTGTAACAAGATCACTATATTTTTTTTCGAGTGACTGTTGCTGGCCTGGCGATATGTGGAGGTAGGGGCCGTTTGGTCTTTATACTGTGCCCCTTGCAAATTACTGGCCTGACGAACCACTTGCAGTACTTCGCTGTCATCCATTTCGCCATAATAGCGCTCGCTGGATTTTTCAGCCCCTAAACCATTAATGGCAAAGCCGACCGAATAAGTCGAATTTAAAATCAGGTCATTGATTAAGTGATCGGTTGAAAAAGCCACCATCGCCGGATTGATAGGCCGGTGACCAAAAGAGGAGCGCGCGCCGACTACCGTCAGAGCCACTAGTAAAAAAATACTGATCGAGCGCATTGCCAGAGAGGCGTTAGATCTCTCCTGCCACTGAGAGCGAAACAGCTTAAGTGCCACTACAGTCGCTATCACTAGAGTGCTAGTAGCAATAAAGATTTCCAGTTTATAACCGCTCCAGAGCATAGCGGAAACTTCTTTAGGGTAAATCAGGTACTCGATAAAAATGCGGTTAGGACGAAGATCGTACTCCATTATAAAGCTCGGAGTAATCACCTCAAGGTAGGCAAAAATGACAAAAAAGACGCTTAACCAAACCAGTAGCAGTGGATAAATGAATTTTGCGGTGCGCCTTACCAACACCCCGATACTGGTAACTAACAGCGCTAGCAGGGCGACATAACTCAAGATGGAAGCGTCTATACGCATACCGCTAATCAGCACTTGCAGCCACCCCTCACTAGCATTGACCCGTTCCGCTTGCCAGATCATCAACATTAATCTGGAACAGCTCAGTAACAACAAGGTACTAGCGAAAAAAACGATGATTAGCCAATTGGGCCCAAAAAAGTGTTTCAGCCGGGTCAGCAAGCTTAAATTGTTAGGGTTGTTCGATGTATTGTTCACAAAATTGGGCCTCAGATATTTACTCGAGCGCTATTATACGGTTTCTTAGCCACTATTGTATAAAATTCCAATGCGCTCTATAGATCATTGATTACGTTGCATTAGCTAGCACTGGTCGGATACATAATAAGTGTGGAGGTAAAAAAAGAGAATAGCCTTGAGCGGATCCAAAGACGTGATGTGTGAAATGACAAGAGAGGAGACAGCCTTGAGCGGAAAAAGGCGTGAGGCGTGAGGCGTGAGGCGTGAGGCGTGAGGCGTGAGGCGTGAGGCGTGAGGCGTGATCAGCATACAGATAAAATTCCTTATAACCATTAATAACTTACCCAAAACCAATAAGCGCACTATTTCTCGGCGAATTTATTCATACATCTTTTACCTACGATGTATTTATTTATACATCTTTTACCTACGATGTATTTATTGCCCAGCCTCTGGCGAAATTCAATCCACTCCTGGCTATCTCACTGGGCATCCATTTCGTCTTCAGTACTGTATTCATCGGGATCCTGGATAATATCCAGCCTGTCTAGAATCAGAGGGCTCTGCATAACGGTATGCCCTTCAATTAATGCAGAGAATGCACGGAGCTGGGGACTTCTGGTTATTAATCCTGCAGATTCCCCTGCAATTATTCAATATCCCTGGCCTAAATTTACAGTTGTAGGCAGTGTTTGGTTACCTCTGTATTGAGTAATATTATCCGCGACCACCCGCGCAGCTGTGTTCATATTAGTCGGTGCTGAAATATGCGGCAATACGGTGATTTGAGGGTGCTGCCACAAGCGGCTAGCCTCTGCTAATGGCTCTTGCTCAAAGACATCTAATACCGCGTGGCTAATCTGCCCACTATCCAGCAACTCAAGCAGTGCCGGATGATCTACCACTGGGCCTCGGGAGAAATTAATCAGCTTTGCACCGCTGGGTAAATTCGCCAGCAACGGCTTATTTAGCAGCCCTTTGGTTGCCGTTGTCAGAGGCAGCAAGTTGATCAAAATATCGGTGTTGGCCAAAGCCTCAGGGAGCTGCTGCAAAGAGCAATAGTTATGCACCCCGGCAATGTTTTTCTGGCTGCGACTCCAGCAACTGACAGTATAATTTTGCTGCAGCAATGCTTGGATGGAGGCCAACCCCAACTCGCCCGCGCCCAACACTGTTACCTGGGTATCCTGCGCCGTCGCGCAGGGTAACTGTTGCCAGAGTTTTTGTCGCTGCTGGGTCGCGTACTGAGGCATATTGCGATGCAGATACAAGGTCCAGGCCAATACCGCCTCCGCCATAGTGGCAGCCATCTGCGGGTCCAGTAACCTGACCAACTGCAGTTGTTTACTCTTTTCTAGTTGCTGATTGTGCTGACTGATACTGGGCACTAGCGCTTCAACGCCGGCCCATAAGCTTTGCACCCAAACTAAATTCTCGAACTGCTGCAAAATACTCGGATCTGGATTGGCCACTATGGCAATGTCCACTTGGTCTGCCTCTGCCACAGAGAACATTTCAGGTAACACAATGGTCTCATCGGGCAGTAGTTTAGTTAGCAGCGTCATCCACTGTTGCTGCTCAGTGCGCTCTAAAGTGCTGATAAATACTATCTTACTCATCAGTTAAACACCTTAGTCAGATCCGCAAAACCTTTTAGTTCTATCGGATTGCCAAAGGGGTCTGTGAAAAACATAGTGTGTTGTTCACCTGCTTCACCGGCAAAGCGTACGCAGGGAGCAATCACAAAATCCAGCTGTTGGCGCTGCAGCTGAGCTGCTAATACACGCCAGTCTTCTAGCGGTAGTATGGCGCCGAAATGCGGCATGGGCACAGCAATACCACCGACCAAACCCGTATTTTTTACCGCGAATGTCTCTCCTAAGTGCAGCGATAGCTGATGGCCAAAAAAATTGTAGTCTACCCAAGTGTCACTCCTTCGCCCCTGCTGGCAGTTCAGTACGTGGCTATAAAAATCACAAGCTCTGTCTAAATCAGTGACATTGAAAGCAAAATGGAATATTGGCTGCATCATTTCTCCGGTCGTTTGGTAACTTAGATTCTAAAGTAGCAATTTTTATCAGCAACAGATACTATCTTTTTGTTTACTCAAGCATAAGAAATAATTATGGATACCCGCTTTTTACAAAGTTTAATCATCGTAATTGAGACCGGCTCTATAGCCGCAGCCGCCCGCAGACAAAACCTCACGGCAGCGGCCGTCAGCCAGCGAATTAAATCTCTGGAAAACAGCTTAAACTGCCGCTTGCTTTCACGTGCCGGTCACAGCGCCAAAGCAACCCAAGCCTGCCTGAGAATACTGCCCAGATTAAAACGCATCGCCGCTGAGGTCTCTTGTATATCCACTGACTTAGACAGCAAACAGCTCAGTGGAGAGTTAAGAATAGGAGTTATTTCAACACTACTCAGCGGTGTACTGCCACGCTGTGTTCAGTACTTAGCCAACAGTGCTCCCAAGCTATTACTGCAAATAGTACCGGGAACCTCTAAAGCTTTATATCAGCAACTTCAAGAGCAACAGATTGATCTGGCGATTCTGATCCAGCCACCTTTTAAAGTGGCCAAAGTCCTAAAAGCAGAGTTTTTGTTTGCAGAACCTCTGGCGCTGATTAGTTTAGGACCCAGTTCTGCCATCAATCAAAGCATTCGAAAGCAGACTTTTATCCAGTACGACAAAAACGCTTGGGGAGGTGCCATTGCCAATAGTTATTTAGTTGACCAGAAGATCAGTGTCACACCGCTGTGCGAAATAGACTCTCTTGAATCTATCGCCCTGATGGTCAAGATGGGCATGGGGGTATCGTTAGTACCTCATTGGCAGGGGCTGCAGGCACTCGCCAGCAACTTGCACATCAGCCCTATTGAAGACACAAAATATCAGAGGAATATTCAGCTCTTGAGCCATCGCCAGAGTGGTCGGGAGCAGCTGATAGCAGAATTCAAACGGGCTTTAAGCTCCGTTTAGGCAACCCGAGTACCAATGTTCACTGACAAATTAGCTCTGTTGTGTGGCGACATTAAATTCAGTTGCGGCCCCACTGGGATAATGGCCGTTGGATTAACGCTGCTGTGCGATGCATAGTAGTGAGCTTTGATGTGCGGTATATCTACAGTGTCGGCAATCGTTGGTATTTGATATAACTCTCGCAGGTAATTACTCAGCGCCGGGTAGTCAGCAATGCGTTTAATATTGCACTTAAAATGCCCGACATACACTGCATCGAAACGAATTAAGGTAGTGAATAACCGCCAATCCGCTTCAGTGAGTTGCTGCCCGGCTAAATACCTCTGCCCCGACAAACGCTGCTCTAAACTATCTAAGGCGCCAAAAAGCTCTGTAACTGCCTCAGTGTAGGCAGATTGAGTCGTGGCAAACCCCGCTTTGTAGACGCCGTTATTGATTTTGCTATAAACCATTGCATTGACGGCATCGATTTCACGGCGTAACTGCTGTGGGTAATAATCCCCGGCAATGGCACCTATTTCATCAAAGGCAGAGTTAAACATTCTTATAATATCTGCTGATTCGTTACTGACAATCCTGCGCTGCTGTTTGTCCCATAGAACTGGAATAGTGGCCCGTCCAGAATAATCAGGCTGCGCTAAAGTGTAAAGCTGATGTACGCGATTGACACCATTGACGCTGTCTTCAATCACTCCCTGACCCGGCGCAAAACTCCAGCCATCTTCATCCATAAAGGCATTCACCACTGACACTGAGATCATTTGTTCAAGCCCTTTAAGTGCTCGCAAAATCAAAGTGCGGTGAGCCCAGGGACACGCCAGAGAAACATATAAATGGTAGCGTCCAGACTCTGCTTTAAACCCACCAACCCCAGTGACACCCGGGCTGCCATCCGCACTCATCCAGTTGCGAAACTGCGACTGTTGGCGGACAAATTTTCCTTTATCCCCAGCCGTCATTAATCCAGTTCTGTTCCATTGTCCATCGACTAATAAACCCATTTCAATCTCCTCGATCCGTAATCATTGCGCTACCTTTCCCCGTTACGGGCCATTTAGAACTTGCCACTGTGATAATCTTCAACCGCCTGGATTATTTGCGCATGGGTATTCATCACGAAAGGTCCATGTCGTGCTACAGGTTCATTCAATGGCTTAGCTGCCACCAGCAATAGTCGAGTCTCAAGGTCACTGTGCAGCTCAATTTCATCACCTGCACCAAAAACACCGAGTTTCTTAGCACTCAGACTGCGGCCCGCTATTTGTAACTGCCCTTCAATCACATACACGAAGCTATTGTGTCCGGCGGGTATTGACTGACTAAAGACTGCCCCTGCCTTTAAACTCACATCTAAATAGGTTGGTTCAGTGTACTGATTTTCCACCGGTCCACTTGTACCTCTATCGGTAACTCCACTGATCACCCTTATCACGGTGCCATCATCGCGCTGTTCCAATGCTACTTGTTCGGCGGGAAACTCCTGATAAGCGGGTTCGGTCATCTTGGCGCTGGCAGGTAAGTTGACCCACAGCTGGAAACCTTTCAATAAACCGTCTTGTTGCTCAGGCATCTCCGAGTGCATGATACCTTTCCCCGCGGTCATCCACTGCACGCCTCCAGGGGCTATTACTCCCTCGTTACCTCTGTTGTCTTTATGGCGCATTCGGCCATTTAGCAAATAGGTCACTGTTTCAAAACCACGGTGTGGATGAGTAGGAAAGCCCGCCAGATAGTCATCCGGGTTATCACTTTCAAAGCAGTCCAACATCAGAAATGGATCTAACATATCCACTTCCCCGCCGCCGATAATACGTGTTAGCTTTACCCCGGCACCGTCTGAGGCGGGAACTCCAGATGTTACCGCGATCAATTCTTTTACGTTGCTGTGCTCATTTATTACTGATGTGCGGCTCATTATTCATTCCTATGTAGTATGTCACTTGGCAACAGTTTAGTTTTTGATGGCAAACGAATAAACACTAAGAGATGCAATTGATAGTTGCTCTGAGGAGAACAATACAATAACGTGAAAAGAGGATTTCTGGTAATGTTAGCGCAGTAGTACCCTAGGTGAGAGAGCTCAACAGTAAAGACATAGCTCGGTCACTATAATACAAAATAAACACTGTTAAATTAACAGATAACATCAGCCAAAAAACAATTTGAAAACGTAATTTCCTGGATTTATGCCGCAGCAGTCCCTGGGCAAGGATAGCACCAGGCCAACCGCCAAACAGTGAAAATAGCTGTAGTGTCACCTCTTTAGTACGCCATTTTCCCGTTTTAGCAGCGCTTTTATCTCTGGCATAAGCGATGTAAGTCATTGCACTGGCCAGCAGGTAAAGCAGTCCTGTCAATCCAGGTAATTGTTGCCAGTAAATACTGTACGACATGAACAAGGTAAAAGTAACAGCTATCAGCTGCGCTAACCTTGGCACTTTGCTGCCTTTAACATAACAACCCGAAGCGAATTTTTAGTAACCGTCACCTTATTCTCTTCAGTTAAGATCAACAGCGTACTTCTTTAGCAACTGCATCGGCACTACTTCTAAGGCTTTTATATGTGTCCTGATCAGGTGCACTTTAGGCGCCATCCCCTGCTGCTGCGCCTCTAGCCAACGTGCAGCGCATAGACACCAACTATCGCCAGGTTGCAGTCCCGGAAAATCAAATTCAGGCATTGGGGTCGACAAATCATTGCCGCGGGACCTGGAGTACTCTAAAAATTCGCTGTTAACTTCTATACAGACAGTATGCGAACCTACATCCTCACTACAAGTATTGCACTTGCCGTCGCGGTAATAACCCGTGTTTGGATTATCACCACAAGTGACCAGCGGTTCACCAAAGACGTTAACCGATTTATCCATCTTCATAACTTAAGCTCCTGCAGATTTAAAACATTAGCAATCAACCGCCGCTCTGGCTGCTTGCTCCTGAGGTAGCAAACTGGCGTAAATCATCTGATTGAGTGGAGTGGCAACCCCGGCACGCTCTGCTAACCTGAGTACCGCTCCGGTTTGACTATCCAGCTCTGAAGGTCTTCCAGCCAGCACATCACGCTGCATCGAAGTATCACTGTTATGGCCGGATTTCTCGATCTGCTGCCAGACCAACTGCTCTATATCTTGTGGCAATTCAACTTTAAGTGCCGCTGCTACGTCAATAATTTCTGCTATGACCCCTTTCAGAAATTTGGCGGTCGCCGGGTTAGCTCGCACAGCGCCAAAAGGTGCACGAGTGACACTGCCGACGCCACTGGTGCTGGCAATAAAAATAAATTTGCGCCATACCGCTGTGGTGATATTTTCCACTAACTTAGTGTCGAAACCCGCAGTGCGTTGCAGTAGTGCTAATACACGCTTGGAGCGCTCAGTAACCGCATTATCTTGCTCGCCAAATTGCAGCCATGGCGCTGCACCTAAGTGAGTGATATGACCGGGACCGAGCATTTTTGCAAAAATGCCGCAGAGGCCGTTTAATACTTTTTCTCGCCCGAACTGTGCCGATAAGATCTCCACCGCATCTACGCCATTTAACAGCGGTAACACTAAGCTGTTTTCTGCGATTAGAGGCTGCATCGCCTGCGCTGCCTCAGTTACTTGCCAACCTTTGACACAGACCAATACTAAATCTACAGGGCCTATCTCAGCCGGATCTGCTGTGGCAATTTTGGGTTTGACCAGGAAATCACCATTGATACTATCTACCCGTAATCCCTGCTGTTGAATCGCCCGTAAATGTTCGCCCCGGGCAACAAAACTAACATCTACCCCAGCCTCTGATAAACGACCACCAAAATAAGCGCCTACTCCACCTGCCCCATAAACTGCTACTTTCATCTCTAATCCACTGTCTGTTAACCGATTCAGCTCTGTTATAAGTCAATTCTCTCCAAGAGTCGAATATTCGCTGGCGCCTTAAGCACTTTCCCCATAGCAAACATCGCCGCTAGCTAAATATTTCCCCTGCCTGCACTAATCTGGCATCATTTTCAGAAAAACACCTGAGACAGAGATTTATAATCTGTGACATAATTGCGTCATTTATGCACTCCTATCGATTTATGTTTATCTGATAGCTAGCAAACTTGGCGGAGAAAAAACAACTATGTCTGAAAATAACAACTCTGTCCCTGAAGCAAACCCGCAGCCGAGCGAACTGCAATTTGCAGCGAAGAGCAGGGACGAGACCAGATCACTTGGTGAAATCGGACTCTCTCAATTTGCCCCCTATCTGATTAACCGTATTATGGGGCGCTGGAGCAGTAATCTTCAGGAGCCGCTACGGGATCAGGGGTTATCGGTGGTAAAGATGCGTACCCTGGCAGTTTTGTCGGTAATCTCTGGATTAACCATTAACGAGTTATCCGCTTACACTGTTGTTGAGCAATCGACCATGAGCCGCTCTTTAGATGTACTGGAAGCACAGGATCTGATTCGCCGAGTTGCCAGCGTAAAAGATGGCAGAGTGCGCAAAATTTTTATCTCGGATTTAGGTCGCGAAGAGTTTGAAATTTTCTGGCCGAGTATGTTGCTTGAATACAATCGATTGTTCAGCGGCATTTCGGACGAGGAACAGCAGAATTTTTTAAATACACTGCACAAAATACTGGGCAATATCAGTCCCAAAGACAGCTAACAGTACTTAGCTGTCTTCACCTACCTTGTTTTTATCAGCTTAAAGACGCTGCTCGATAGAATTTCTGTGAGGAATGGCCGCTACCGCCCCGTAACTTATGGTCGATAATCCGGCGGCGACGTTGGCGTACCTTGCAGCAGCAAAGACATCTAAACTGCGTAAATACTCGGCTAAAAATGCCCCATTAAAACAATCTCCGGCCCCTGTGGCATCAATCGCCGTTACTGTAATAGGATCTATAAGCTGCATTTTTTTTGTGTCCGACACTAACACCCCTTGCGCGCCTAAGGTCAATGCTACTATTTTGGCACCCAGCTTATGATAAAAGGCCACTATCTGTTCGGGATCAATCAGCCCGGTCAGTAATCGCGCATCATCTAAGCCCGGCAGTGCGATGTCACATTGACCCATCAATCTGTGCACTGACTCAGTAGCTGTTTCCAGATCCCAGAGCGCGGGCCTGTAGTTGGGATCAAAGGCACAGAGCTGGCCTGAAGCTCTGGCTGTCTTAAACATGCTGGACACAGCCTCAGCCATACTGCTGCTAATCGCCAGACTGATCCCCGAAGCGTAGCTAATTTTGGCACTCTTTATCAGCTGTAGTGGTAAGTCGGCACTGTCATAATGACTTGCCGCTGAACCTTTTCGACGATAAGAAAAGTGATGTCCGCCACTGTCGTGGGTGACAAAATACATGCCAGTAGGGTGCTGGGCAGAACTCAAAACAGCATTGTGGGTGACCTTCTCGTTGCTCCAGAACTCCCTGAATTGCTCGGCAAATGCGTCTTTACCGAGCGAGCTTAGCAATGCGGCATCGGCATTGGAGCGTGCAGCCGCTACAGCGACATTGGAGACATCACCCCCCAACCCCGGCCGGTAATCGCCATTTGGCTGCTGATTCAGTTCATAAATGGGTTCACCTAAACAGACTAGATCCAGCATTATTCTGCCATCCAGTTTAAGTAGCCGTCAGCGCTGGCATTTCTGGCGTTGTGTTCGACTTGTACTGATGGGGTGAACTGCGCTGCCTGTTGATGTGTCTGGCAAATCTGTGCAGCCACTTGCTGCGCCTGACCCGCTAATAAATTGCAGGGATCCAGCTGGAACCAGCCATGCTCCACTTCGTGATCTCGGACAATAATCGGCGGATTAGCACTGCCCAGTGCCTCGGCAAAACCTGCAGCTGTTAATCCGACAGTGTCTGCATTTATCTGTACAGTCAGACGTCGCAATGGATTGCCTGTGGGATCATCCTCGGTCACTGTCCTCACCCCCGCCAGCGCAGATAGTTGCTGCTGCCAGTAGCTCAAAGTCGCCTCTTCACTCTCGCGGATCCCCTGATGATCTCGCTCTGTCCATGCCTGCAGTGCTGCTATCGCCCCTGCGACGCTCTCCTTGCCCACTTTCATACCCCGACACAAGCCGAGATTTTGCAGATAAGCAGCACGTACTAACTGGCGTTTTCCCGCCACTATGCCACTGGTGGGGCCGCCGAGAAATTTATGCCCGGAGTAGAGCACAATATCGGCACCGTCGCGCAAGAATTGTCGCAACTCGTATTCAGAGGCGGCATCGACTATCACAGGTACCCCAGCTTCGCGGCAGATCTGACAAAAGCGCGGTAGTGGTATCTGCCCGTAGTGGGAGACGTGGTGTGAAATAACATACAGAGCGGCGACAGTATCCGGCCCCAGCGCCTGTTGTAATTGATAGTCCGTACACAGCGTAGCGCTGCCGACACTTTGCACTTTGGCACCGGTCAGTTCAACCGCCTGCGCAATTGGCGCGCCATAATTACACAAATGGCCTGCCTGAACCGCTACCAGTGAATTTTCACCGGCAAAACCTGGCAACTGTTCCGCCGCCGCCGCATTTAAGCCAGTAATGACTCCGGCTATCGACATAGAGATGCCGGCGCTGGCGGATGCCGCAATAAAACCCGCCTCAGCCCCTGTGGCCGCGCAGATGGTTTCACTGGCACTGCTCTGTAACTGATGCATGACCACGAATCTGCGCATCATTACAGCGCTGGCCTCGATCACAGCCTCACTGGTTACCGACGCTCCCAATCCTGTCATAGTGCCAGAGACATTGATGATATTAGTTAATTCCATGACTTCAACTTAACTCCTAATCTACAGATAAATATAAATTTTTTCCTGGCTTTTCGCTAACGATGCTCCATAATTACAGAATAAACACCATAATTAGAGCACCAATCATGACAGCAACTAAAGGCAAAAGAACCAGCGGTATTGATCGGGTAATACAAGTACTCGACCTGCTGACCGAGCGCCAACAACCAATGACGACTTATGAACTTGCTAAACTCGCCGGTGCTCCGATGTCGACATTTTACAAAATCGTCGATGACATGCTGGAGAAGGAACTGCTGTCCCGAGCCGGTGAAAAACAAGTCTGGCTCGGACCCAGGCTGATGCGTTATGGTTTGCTGTACCGCTCGCATATGGATGTCTTCAGCGTCGCCCGCAAACAGATGAAACAACTGAGCACTGAACTGGGTGAGACCACCCAGGTCTGTGCCCGTGATCAGGGCATGATGACCGTCATCGCCATGGCCGAGGCGGAGGGCCACTTCAGAGTGACCTCTGACGTCGGCACGAGAGTACCGCTGAACTGGACTGCTTCTGGTCGACTGCTGCTCGGCCACTTGAGCCATGACGAGCGGATTAACATTTTTTCTCAGCAGGCCCGTCAATCTGATACCGGTACTGCACCGACCGATATTGAAAAGCTGGCTGCCCAGTCCAAAGAAGATTTTGACAATCTGCTGGCCGTACAGCTGGGTAGCTCTGAGTACGCCGTTGCTTGTATCGCAGCACCGATTCGATCTCTGGAAGGCGAGTGCCTGGCGACCATCTCGGTAGTGCTGGCCGAAAGCAAAGCCCGCGCAGACCAGACTAAATACGCCAGTGCCGTACAAGGCGCGGCGCTGGCTATCGAACGCGCTATGGGCCGCCATTAGAACTGCCTAATCTTCGATTTCAAAAATGGCTTCAATTTCAACGCTAATCTGGTTCGGCAAAGACGCGACCCCAAATGCAGAGCGGGCGTGTATCCCCTTGGCGCCAAACACTTTGTGCAATAAGCTGGAGCAACCGTCGATGACTGCCGGATGCTGACTGAACTCCGGGGTAGCATTGACCATGCCGAGCAACTTGACAACTGCGGTCACTTTATCCAGTGATCCACAGTGAGTTTTCACCGCGGACAAAATATTCAGACCGACTAACTTTGCGTGCTCATTGGCCTGCGCTACACTCACATCTGCTCCGACCTTACCGGTTAAATACTCTCCGTCACTCGTCACCGGGCCCTGGCCGGAAACATACAATAGATTACCCACCTGACGAGTGTTGCTAAAAGCGCCAATCGGCGCCGGGGTCTCAGCGGGCAAGCTCAGCCCCATATCTGAAATGTTCTTTTCCGGGTTAAAACGTTCATTCATGCTCACACTAGTGTTCATATAATTATCTCTGTTCGTTTACAAAATGAAAAATGTCGATTGGCGACTTCAACAGCCACCGGTAACTCTGTGCCACAATCCGCTATCGCATACTGACAGCGGCTGCGAAATGCGCAGCCAGAGGGAGGGTTGTATGGACTGGGGATATCACCCTTTAATACCACCCGGCTGCGTTTTTTACTGGGGTCTGGAATTGGCGCCGCCGACAACAGTGCCTGAGTATAGGGATGCGCTGAACGCTGATAGACTTGCTCAGCGCTCCCTATCTCCACAGGCCGCCCCAAATACAATACGATAATCTGATCACACAAATATTCAACCACTGACAAATCATGGGCGATAAACAACATTGTCAGATTCCGCTTGGTGCACAAATCCCGCAACAAGTTTAGTATCTGCGCTTGCACTGAAACATCCAGCGCCGAGACACTCTCATCTGCCACCAAAAAATCCGGCTCTACAGCAAGGGCCCTGGCGATGCCGATACGCTGTCGCTGCCCGCCAGAAAATTCGTGCGGAAACCTGTTAATGTGTTCCGCCGCTAGCCCCACCTCTTCCAGAAGCGAGATACAAATAGCCTTGCGCTCTGTGCTATTGGCCCCGATGTCATGGGCAATCAGTGCCTCAGAGAGTATTTCCAGGACGCGCATTCTAGGGTTCAGAGAAGAGTATGGGTCCTGGAATATGATCTGCATACGCTTGCGCATTTTGCGCATTTGCCGCTCATCCAGATCCAGCAGATCTATACCGTCAAAGCTGATACTCCCGGCACTGGGTTCGATCAGCCGCAACATCGCCCGACCCAAGGTCGTTTTCCCCGAGCCGCTCTCACCCACTAAGCCGGTAATTGACCCCCGAGGGATATCGAATGAGACATCTCTGACCGCCTGCACGACCCCTTTGGAGGTAGTAAAACCTTTGGATAAATTCTTTACTGAAATAAATGTTTCAGACATGCGCGTTCACCCCTATCTCGCTACAGCGCACCCAGTGCAACGGTTCTGTCACTGCCAATTCAACACTGTCTTGACAGCCCGATACAAATCCAGCACAACGCGGTCCAAAACTACAGCCTTTGGGCATCGCATTGAGCATCGGAATAGATCCTGGTATAGCCTGTAGCCGGCCGTCTTCGCTGCGTGTTATACCACCGGCACCGGGGATAGATTTCAGCAATCCTTGGGTATAGGGATGGCTGGGACGCATAAATAACTGCTGCACAGGTGCCTGTTCAACTATTTCACCGGCATACATCACCGCCACTTCATCCGCCATCTCAGCGACAACACCCATGTCGTGGGTAATGAACAAAATAGCCATGTTCAGCTCTTTTTGCAGGCGACGCATCAAGTCCAAAATTTGCGCCTGAATAGTGACATCTAAGGCAGTAGTCGGCTCATCCGCTATCAACAGTGCCGGCTTTAGTATCATCGCCATCGCTATCATTACCCGCTGGCGCATGCCGCCAGAGAGCTCGTGTGGATAGTCGTGGTAGCGACTGGCAGCTGCCGGGATCTCCACCAGCTCTAACATCTCTATTACTTTTGCCGCTCGCGCAGTTGCATCCAAATCAGTGTGCAATAACAGCATCTCGCCGATTTGATCCCCGATGCTAAAAAGCGGGTTTAAAGAAGTCATCGGCTCCTGAAAAATCATCGCTATTTCAGCGCCCCGAATCTGGCGCATTTGCGCCGCACTTTGATTGACTAAATCGAGCTGTTCACCGCGACGATTTTTATACAACACACTGCCAGCTGCGATATAGCCCGCCTGAGGTAACAGCCCCATAATCGCCAGAGAAGTCACCGACTTTCCCGAACCACTCTCACCTACCAAAGCCAAGGTTTGACCTGCTGCGATGTTAAAATTCAAATCCCGCACGGCTCGAACACTGCCGCCGCGGCTTTTAAATTCTGTTTGTAATCCACTGATCGCTAGAATCACTTCACGCTCGGACACTTAAGCCTCCTTCCCCGGTCCGCGTCTGGCAGCAGCTGCCATAGAGCGACCTATTAAGGTAAATTTAGGCTCGAAGGTTTTCGTTAGCCTAATAGTGTTGCCGCCACTGTCTGTAGCCAGCTCGTCGTTGTCTGCTAAATCAAAAATGGTGAAGTCTGCCCTGGTACCCGATGTTAAGCCACTGCGCCCACCTAGACCTAGAAAGGACCTCGGTCGGTTTGTCGATGCCTCGATCACTTCTTCGAAAGAGAGCCCTAAGGTCAATAGCTTAGACATAGTGGTTGCCAGGTTATAAACCGGGCCATTGACGTTCCACAAGTGCATGTCAGTTGAGATGGAAAAAGGTTTCAGCCCTTCCTCCATCGATAGTCGTGCCGTTTCGAAGTCAAAGGAGGCAACTCCGTGCCCAACGTCCATTAAGATCCCGCGCTGCTGCATATCCAGAGCTTGGTCAAACAATGCTTTAGTATCGCGGATAGAGCCACAACACTTTCCGTTGAAGCAGTGGGTTACTACATCGCCCGGGGTTAAAATATCAAACACCTCATCGATTAACGGCGGTGGCTCTCCTACATGTACCATCAGTGGCAACCCGGCTATTTCTGCCACACGTTTGGCGATTTTCGCCGGAGTTACACCCCAATTACCGCAGATAACCCCACTTGCACGCACTTTAATCCCACAAATCACATCGCGATTGGCTTCTATTACCGCCATAGTGCGATCCACGTCAATAAAACGTACATCCATTAATTCCGGCACCCGATTACAAGCCACCAGACCAATAGAGCCGATATTCAAAAATGCTTTAATAGTTTCTTGTTCTCGATCTATAACGTATTCTCTGAAACCGTGAAAAGCCGCTTCACCGGCAGAGCCCGCATCTGCCATGGTAGTGACACCCGTGCCGCGCCCCGCTTGAGCCGGGCGCACTGAAACATCGGAGCCTCCGTGCCAGACGTGCACGTGCAAATCTGTCCATCCCGGTGACAGGTAAGAGCCCTGACAGTCTATAGTCTCGGTAACTGTGGCTGTATCTGATAGATATCCCTGCTCATCGATCACTACACTGGTCACTAAAGGATCATCAAAACCCACTGTTTTAAAATTTGTTAATTTCAAGCCCATCTTTAAAGTTCCTTTGCAATTCTTGGATCCAGCGCATCGCGAAGGCCATCACCGATTATTTGCAGCGATAAAACTGAAACGGTAATTGCCAATCCCGGTGCTAAAATTAAGTAAGTCGCCTGATCTAAATACTGGCGCCCCTCGTTGATCATTGTGCCCCATGTGGGAGTGGAGGGATCGACTCCCACACCTAAAAACGATAATCCCGCCTCTGATAACATCGCGTAGGCAAAAATAAAAGTGGCCTGTACCATAATAGGTGAAACCATGTTGCGCAATAAGTGAAAAATCAGAATCCGCCAGGTGGACACCCCCAGCGCGTGTGCGGCTTCTACGTAGGCCAGCTCGCGTATAACAAATGTCGAGGCACGCACTATCCGTGCAATACGCGGTGTGTAGACTACAGACAGGGCAATTATGATATTTATCATCGAACCACCCAGCGCCGCCACCAGAGATATAGCCAGCAGAATGTCGGGAAAAGCCATCATCGCGTCGATTACCCGCGATAATACCGAGTCCAGCTTGCTAAAATAGCCGGCCAGAAGACCTATCACTATGCCACATAGCGAAGAAATCAAAGCCACCACTAAACCTATAGTTAAAGATACCTGCCCCGCATATAGCAGCCGGGTATAAACGTCGCGACCCAGCGAATCCGAACCCAACCACCAAGTTACCCCGGGGGGCGTCAGGCGATCGCGAATTGACATTTTTGCCAACTCGTAGGGCGTTAGCCAGTCGGCGAACAAGGCCATAAAAATGATTGTACCAATAGCCCCAAGGGCGATAACCACTGAACGTCTGGCAAACAGTGTGGTAAGAAAATTCGGCTCATCCATCATTGCTGTAGCAGCCATCGCAGCCTCCTAATATTTCACGCGTCGATCGATTGCCAGATACAGCAAATCGACTAACAAATTGATTACTATGTACAACACCGCCACTACAATCAAGGTTCCCTGAATCACCGGATAATCGCGGCGCAGCACGGCGCTGACCACTAAATTTCCCATACCGGGAATATTAAATACCCGCTCGGTGACTACCGCTCCGGATACCAGTAAGGCAAAAGTCAGCCCGATGATTGTGACTATCGGGATCAGGGCATTTTTCAGCGCATGACGCATCACTACCCGCCACTCGGTCATGCCTTTAGCGCGGGCGGTACGGACAAAGTCCTCCGACAAGACATCCAGCATTGAGGCCCGGCTGAATCTGAGAATCAGAGCTGAGTTAACAATCCCCAAAACAATTGCTGGCAGTACTAAGTGGTGCATTCTGGTCAGAAAATCTGCATCTGGAGCACCGTATCCGGAGGCGGGAAACCAGCCTAAATCAGTGGCAAAAAAACGCTGAAATAGCAGTCCGGTTAAAAAGCTGGGCACGGAAGCGGCCAACATTGCCGTGGAAATCGCCCCCTGATCGACCCATCCCGCCCGCCGATAAGCCGAGTAAATACCAATCGGCAGGGCGATACTAATGGCAATAATCAGTGAGAACAGCGCCAGGAAAATAGTCGGTTCTGCACGTGATGCTAAGATTGTGGTGACTTTCTGGTTAAAAAATATTGAGCTACCTAAGTCCCCCTGCAATGCATTACCCATAAAAGTCAGGTACTGAATAGAAATTGATTGATTCAGCCCCAAGCGCTCGCGCAACTGTGCTGCATCTTCGGCGGTGGCGTCGGGACCCACTAATAACGCAGCGGGATCACCGGGTGCCAATCGTACGATAATGAAGGCAATGGTCAGCACCATAAATACGACAACTAACATACCAATCATTCTATTGAACAAATATCTGGTCATAAATCTCCAGTTATTGATAGAGCGGGTTCCCTCCCGCTCCGTGAACAGCCAACAGCTATCTGCTGGCTTTTTACTTCCTACTTCCTACTTCCTACTTCCTACTTCCTACTTTATAGCGTCTTGGCATTCCAAAAATACGGCCACGGCGTTTTTGATATCCCGGTTAATCCTTTGCGTTTACCCATCAGCGCGTTAAAGCCGCCGATTTTAATAAAGCCACCTTGTTCAAAGACCAAACGCTGTAAGTCTTTAAAAAGCTCTACCCTTTTGGCAGGATCTGAAGTGCTGTTAAAGGATGCTAATACTGCATCTTTTTGCGGATTGCTCCAGCCCAAACGCGATGAGGCGTGATACATGCTGGTTAGCGATGGTTCCGGCAGGAACGGTGAGTGAGTGATGTAAATATCCCAAAGCTCTGGATTGTTGCGACGCTGTCCTAAAGTAGCCCAGTCAACAACATCTAATTTCACTTTAAAACCTGCCGCTTCTAGGTATACCTTGGCCACTTCCGCCATTTTGAAGTGAAATTCGTACTGATGAGAAGTTAATATGCGCAGTTCAGTGCCGTCGTATTTAGCGCTCTTCAGGTAATTAGCAGCTTTGCTGGCATCGGCTTCACCATAGGCTTTAGTCCCCGCCTCACTGTTCCATACCCAGCCTTTAGGATAGAGTGCACCATCTGCTACGAAGAAACGCTCGTCACCAAATGCTGCGTATAACATATCCTGGGGAGAAATAGCCGCTTGGACCGCCAGACGCACATCTTGATTTACCAATAATCCGTCCTTGTGGTTGAAAGCCAGAATCGGCCAACCGAAAGGCCGCAGTAATACTGGTTCTGCCTTATCGCTCTGCTCGATTCTGTCGATTGCCTCTGTCGGCAGACCATCGGCAAAATCAAACTGACCTGAGAGCAGCCCCTCAACCCGGGTACTGGCATCTGCGACCGGCACAAAACGAATTTCATCCGCCACTTGGTTGCGCGCACCGGATCCACCATCACTGGCTTCAGTACGGGATTGATAGCCATCGAAACGTGTCAGTTGGATGTATTGATCGGGTTTGTGACTGGCGAGTTTATAGGGGCCAGTACCAATGGTGGCCTTGAGGGTATCACCGAGAATTTCCTCTGGGAAAATCGCCGCCGCCGAGTTGCTGAAGGCCAGCAACGATAGCAGTGGTGCATAGGCCTGATTTAAATTAATCACTAGCGTATTAGCGTCTTCTGCGACGACTGAATCAATTCGATCGGCGACGCCTTTACCCCGTGATGCCACTTTTAACCAGCGCTGTAAAGACGCTGCCACATCGGCCGAATCCATGTCTGACCCATCGTGAAAAGTCACCCCCTGACGCAGAGCTATGCGGTAAGTCTTACCGTCTTCACTAATCTCTGGCATCGTTTTGGCCAACAGCGGCACTACTTCCCAGCTGCTGTTAAAGGTATACAAGGTTTCATAAAAATGCTGAGTGACGATGCTCACTAAATCTTTAGTGGACACCATAGGATCTAAAGTATTGGGTTCGCCTACGATAGCGACAGTCAATGTCTGTTGCGCAAGCACTGGCGTAGAAACACCAGCGGCGACGATTGCGGAAAATATCAGGTTACGAAGTCTCATCAATTTGCTCCATTATTGTGGAATGTAGTCCCTATTTATGATATAACTTTATTTTTTTCCTTGTCAACAGTAGCCGTTAAAAATCGCCTGATTTTTGAGCACTACTTTTATATGGACAATCTGAACAATCAGGCAACTATTTGATTTTAAATGGATTACAATTTTTATCCGTTAAAAATATAAAAAACAAAAAATATTTAACCGACTGAGCGCTTTATAGATAATTGCTCGCTAGGCAGCATCTAAATAGATCCGCGGTCCGCACTTACAGAACAAGATTTAATATTCACTGAATTGGCCATTTTGGCTGCTACTACCATCCAATTTCATTTCTGCTAGCTGTATGAAATTTCATGCCTTTTAACCATTTATGGAATAGTTCATAGAAAACACCTAGTATTCCCTTATCAAAAAAAGATTAGCTAAAGGGATGAACTATGCTCAAAGCCACGAAACTCACAGCACGTATTGAAGCGCTTTACGTCAACCCCTGTAGAGACGAGGGTTTGGTCAGTACGGCTATTGATTGTGTGCAAGCCAGTTACGCAGGCATAGAGGGAGAATCCCACGGCGGTTTTACCCGCCCTTCCTGTAGCAGAGTGTTGGGGCAATATCCGCGCGGCACGCAAATTAGAAATGTCCGTCAAGTCACGATAGTGTCAGTGGAAGAGCTGGAAATTATCAGGGTGAAGATGGGCATCCCCAAGTTAAAAGCGCAATGGCTTGGAGCCAACATTCTGGTTTCAGGCATTGCGGATTTTTCACTGATCCCGCCATCATCCAGGCTTATCAGCAAAAATGGCCTGTCGATGGTCGCAGACATGACCAATGGCCCCTGCAGGTTTGTCGGTGATGCCATAGACCAGCACTACCCCGGTAAAGGCAAACAATTTCCTAAAGCCGCCTTTAACTTGCGTGGCGTCACTGGCTGGATTGAGCGCGAGGGCATACTGCAGCTCGGGGATGAGCTAAGTTTGCATATACCGCATCAACCGGCGTTCCTCCACAGTGGCTTATAATGGCTTGAAAATACAAACTTGATTGGTCGTTTCCCCGGCGAAATACAGCCTATAAAACTGTGCTATGCTGCACTCAATATTGCCCCACAGCGACAGCACTTACCCCGCTGTGGATGTATTGAGTTAGACTCAGATTCTGTCCCTTCTACACCTATGGTTACCACTATGTCGAATCCAGCAATGCCCAATTCCATCGCCTCTAATCTGTTCACTAAATTGCTCAGTGAGCGCAGTTACTTGCTCACCGACGGGGCGCTGGGCACTAACCTATTTATGATGGGACTGCAAACCGGTGACTCACCGGAACTCTGGAATATAGATCACCCGGAGCGAATTGCGGATTTAGCACAGCGCTTTATTGAAGCGGGGAGCGACATATTACTGACCAATAGTTTTGGCGGAACCCGCTACCGCCTGAAACTGCATCAGGCACAGGAACGAGTGCAAGAGCTGAATGTCGCTGCGGCGCAAATTCTTAAACAGTTGGCCGACAACAGCCAGCGCGAAGTGGTAGTTGCGGGCTCAATGGGCCCTACCGGAGAAATTATGCAGCCCGCGGGAAGCTTAAGTTACCAGAGCGCCTACGATGCTTTCTTTGAGCAGGCCCAGGCGCTGCAACAAGGCGGTGTGGACGTGCTGTGGATAGAGACTATGTCCGACCTGAATGAGGCTAAAGCCGCCTACGAAGCCGCCGCCGCCACAGGTTTGCCGGTGGTTTATACCATGAGCATAGATACTAACGGTCGCACTATGATGGGGGTCACCCCGGCACAGCTGATCGAGTTAAACCAGCAGTTGAGTTCCCCTGCCAGCGCCTGCGGCACTAACTGTGGTGTCGGTGCCGCCGAAGTAGTGGCGGCAATTATGAACATGAAAATGGCTGCCGATTTGCAGCGTACTGAACCGGTATTAGTCGCCAAAGCCAACTGCGGGCTACCGGAATATCAGGAGGGGAAAATCGTCTACTCAGGCACACCCGAGCTTATGGCTGAATACGCGCGTATGGTCTACGGGGCCGGTGCCCGCATTATCGGCGGCTGCTGCGGTACTACTCCCGAGCACATTGCCAGTATGCGTGATGCACTAGAGCAATGCACAGCACTGGCCTCCCCTGAAATAGCCAGTTTGGAGTCTCAGCTCGGCCCGATTAGCACAGGTGCCAAAGCCCAACTGGCTGGCGATTTATCGATCGCCGGAGGTTCGGCAACTGGAACAACCAGAGAGCGTCGCTCCAGGCGTGGTAGCAGGAAACCTTCCTGACACCCGTTCAAAGTGCATTCACAAATAGCTGAGGGTGATTCCCCCTGTAAGTTGCCCTTTATTAAATCAGAACTCGTTATCAACAGAACTTCTTTACTGCCCTGCTGTTGATAACCTTCTTGCCGATCGATCAAGGATGCTGTCTCACTCTGTCACATAGTTGTACTTGCAACCTCTGCCACTGCATAGGATTATAGCTGCAGCAACCCTACTTAGAGGACAGCAGCTTTTGATCAATGCCTACCATCATATTTTATTAGTCGAAGACGACCAGCCTCTGGCACAGTTAGTAAGTGATTACTTGTGCAATAGCGGATTCCAGGTTCATATCGAAACAAACGGTTTGGCAGCTGTGCAATATATTCGCCAGCACAACCCGGAACTGGTGGTGCTGGATATTATGTTACCGGGGATTTCCGGTATGGATGTCTGTCGTCAGGTACGGCATTTTTACAGCGGTCCCATTCTTATGTTGACGGCGCTGGATGAAGACATGGATCAAATGCTTGGACTCGAATTAGGCGCCGACGATTATGTGATCAAACCGGTTAAACCCAGGCTACTGCTTACCCGAATTCGTGCGCTGTTGCGCAGAGTCACTGCTCAGACGACCGCTGAACAACCTGGCACCCACAGTCAATTACTGATTGAGCCAAGCAGTCGCCAAGTCAGCTTTGCCGATGAAGCACTGAAGTTAACGACCGCCGAGTTCGATCTGCTGTTATTGCTGGCACAACACCAAGGTGAGATCGTCAGCCGCGATAGCATAGTGCAAAATCTGCGCGGTTTTGACTATGACGGTTTAGATCGCTCTATTGACCGGCGCATCTCCAGACTGCGCAGAAAACTAATGGATGATAGCCAGAATCCTCAGCTGATTAAGACTATTCGTGGTAAAGGTTACATGCTCTGTGCAAACCAACAATGCCTGGTAGACACTTAACCGATGTTCCTTAAAGCCTTTATCCGGATCTTTTTGCTGGTCACTGTTCCTGTGGTGGCTCTCACTATGCCTATCACCGAAGATGAGACTGTACTGGATAACGTTGCCCAATGGCTGATAAAAGATAAGATTGAAGAAACTTTTGAGGGGACCTTTTCCCTGTTACAGCAACGACTACAACAACACCCTGAGCAACAGTGGCCAGCTGAATTCACCAAAATCAGCCAACATTTCATCTACCCGATTACACTGCGGCGCCTGACTTCTTATGCCGAGCACCCCGATCAACTGCAGCTGTTGACAGAGTATAAATACATAGTTTCAAATGAAGATGATGTCGGCATTATCACTAAAAGACTGGAGGGCACTTCCTGGGTCATTGAGATGTATATCGATGAAACTGTACAGGAGGATGTTCGTAAAACAACCGCCGGTACCACCGCACTGATTGCCGATTACCTAGCCGAAAGGCCTAGTGAACAGTGGACAACCGCCCTCGATGAAATACAGCAAATGTTTGCTTTCCCTATTCGCCAAGTTGAGATGCAGAGCTTACAGTTGGAGCTTTGGGAGCTTCAGCAGTTGCAACATATAGGTACGGTGACTGTTGCGGATGATGAAGGTTTAATCTGGATTTACCAACAGCTACCGAACGGCCAACCGTTGCTAAAACTTGGCCCTATTCCTATCTCAGTGTCTATCGGCTCGTTATTTTACATGCTGGTAGCCATATTGCTGGGCACCATATCTATAGGCATCTTAGTTTTTGTCTATTTATTATGGCGCGATATTAACAAACTCACTAAAGTTGCGGCACGCTTTGGCGATGGCCATTTATCACAGCGGTCCCTGGTACGCGCGAGCTCAGTGCTCTCGCCACTGGCAAACTCCTTCGATCAGATGGCTGAGCGTATTCAGAGCACCATCACCAGCCAGAGGGATTTGACCAATGCCATAGCCCACGATCTGCGCACACCACTGTCCAGGCTCAGTTTTGCCTTGGAAATGCTTGATTCTCCCGCACTACAAGAACTTGATCGGCAACGCTATATGCAGGCGATGGTCGGCGCGATAGATACGTTAGATCACTTAATTCAACAGATGTTAGTGTTAGCACGCTACACCCGCGCTACCGACATCAATCATTTTAGCGACTGCCAACTGGCCACTGTGCTAGCACGCGAATTGGAGCTCCTGCGTCGCGACCATCCGCAGTTAAGTTTCGACTTATACATTGGCCCGGCACTAATCGATAGCGAAATTTTTATCGACAGCAGGGCAATACAGCGTGCGCTAAACAATTTAGTTGCCAACGCAGTTTGCTACGCCCAACGACGAGTCAAGATCAGCTTGATAAGCGAGCGGCAGTTTTATTGTCTTAGCATCTGCGATGATGGCCCCGGGATCCCCGTCGCCGATCGCCAGCAAGTATTTGATGCCTTCGCACAACTGAACAACAAACAGCGAGAATCAGACACAGGTCACGGCCTGGGACTGGCCATAGTCAAGCAGATCGCTCAATGGCATGGCGGCGAAGTCACTATAAGCGATAGCTCTCTGGGTGGAGCAAAAGTGACTTTGAGCTGGCCGGCAAAAACATCTGTGTCCAAGCATTAAGTCTGCTTGGACAATGTCACAAACTGTCCAATAAAGACCACATACCTTATACACAGCTGTTGTCATACTGACTGAGTTCACATTTGCCAATGGAGATACTCATGTCAGAGCAAGACTGTCCAATCAGTGTTAATACAACCAGGGTGCAAAAAAAAGCCTTGTACCAGTCTAAGACACTGTGGCGCACGGGTACTGGGTTGTTGTGCTGTTATCTGTTTTCACTCTTTATGCTCTCCTGTTTTGACTCGGTAGAAATCGCTAACAGCAATAAAAGTACAGTCGGTCAAGGTACTAACAAGCAGACATACAGTGATCAGCTAACCAGCATATCCGCTCAGCAACGAAGTTTATGGGGGGATGATCCGCTACTTATTGCCCAAGGCACTGCACAGATGGGATCTTTTACCCTGCCTGAAGACACCCTAACAGCTAACTTTTTCGGCATAATCAGTTACCGCAGTCTATTTAGCGCCATGCACTGCATGACCCGTGGTTTTTCTAAAATACTCTTGGGTTTCAAATATATATTTTATAAAAGCGGGGCTTTTATGCGCTGAATTTGCGGTTAATAGGCGAAGGCTTGCCAAGTGTTAAAGCTATGCCTTAAGATATCCAACCATTTTCTGTTGCCATAACCTCATGTCCATTGCTCATGCCATCAATTTTTTCTGCCTATTGGGTGTCGACCGAGACTGCGTTGTCGAACATTCAGAGCTGTTCAAAGCCGTTAGCTATAGCGCTACCGAACCACTGCTGGCTCAGGGAGAGCGACAAGAGTTCGCTTTTTTAATCAGCTCTGGGATAGTGCAAGCCTGCCATTATTCAGCAGCAGGTGCGATCCGCGCCAAGGAATACTACTTTAGCAATGAGTTATGCCTGTTGTATTCTCACTGGCTCTGCAACACAGCCTCCCAGTATCAACTTGAAGCGCTAGAGACAGTGCAGGCCATTCGTATTCCTTTACAGTTGCTGTCCCTTGATCCATGGCAGCCGGCATTGTTACAGCTGCTCAAACAACAGTTATTGTACAAAGAGGCGAAAGAACAGCTGCTACTGTTAAACACTCCACAGCAGCGCTATCTGCATTTAATTGAGCACTCGCCACTGTGGATAGAACAGCTTAACAATTTGCAAATTGCTCATTACATCGGCATCAGTCCGATCAGCTTATCGAGAATAAAATCCCGAATGAAGCGACAGCAAGATAAAACATCAACACCGAAGTAAATTCACTGACTCTTAACTTAAGTTAATTCTGCAGGTACCTGTGTTGCGCATAATAGCCGGCACCGAAACTATCAGGATAATAATCCACAGTGTCTGCTTTTATTCTCTCGCAACTATTAATAGTCATTGCCATTGGCTCTGATCTGGCCTCGTTTCAATTTAAAAACAAAGCTAAAATCGTCTGCTGCCTGTGTATTTCAGGGGTGCTAATAACGCTGCATTTCGTTCTGCTGCAACAACACACTGCAGCCGCACTGATGGGAGTCGCTACACTGCGCTTTTTTACCAGTTTATTCACTAGTGCCAAAGTGATGATGCTGCTTTTTGCCACTTTGTCAGTATTGATCACTGCTTTCACTTATGTTGACGCCGTTGCCATTATCAGCTGTTGTGGCTCACTGCTGCACACTGTTGCGGCATTTTGTAAGAACGATCAGCGGTTGCGACAATGGATGTTGCTCGGCAGTATTTTTTGGCTGCTACACAACTATTTGGTGGGCTCGCCGGCTGCTGTACTAATGGAAATGCTATTTCTCGCCAGTAACTTAGTTGGTTACTACCGATATTATCTGCGACCGCAGGGGCTAAAATGAAAACAAACTTTCTATTGAGACAGTTGTGCTTGTGAATTAAGCCAGCACTATTTTGGCGTAGCTGGCCTTTTCTATTTCTAGCACTTCTACGGTAAGGGATACTGCCGATAATTGCAGTTGTTGCAACTGAGTCAGAATTGCCTGCGACAACACCGAGCGCTGTTCCAAACTGCGACCGTCTAATAATTTACTGGTGACATGTACAAATGATTGCCTGCTACGGGCGCTTTGGTAATTACTAAAAGCTTGAGTTCTAGTTTTAATGTCCTGCTCCTCAAACAGACCTGAAGCTAATGTGCCCTCAAATACCGCGTTAATTAGCTGCTGCTCATCTAAGTCATCTGAGTGTTCGATAATGCAATGTGGCACTGGCGGCTCCCATAAAAATATAATGTCATTAAAAGTAGTGTTCATAAACCGAGATCATCATAGCATTGCAACATCGAGGTAAGCTATGTATCTCATTAACAGCGCATCAATCCGTCCGAATTGTGCTTAATTCTTTGACCCTGGCAGCCAATTAGACCGGCCCAGTGCCTGTTGCCTAAACCTCTGCGGATCTCTGCGCACCTCCCCGGCGCTGAGTTTGAAGTGTTTATTAAAGATACGCGAGAAAGCCGCTTGCGACTCATATCCCACTCGTTCAGCGACATTGGCGACTGTTTGCCCCTGCAACAGATAATCCCAGGCCAACTGCATCCGCCACCAGCTCAAATACTGCATCACAGTCCAGCCGCTGACTTTGCGAAAACTATTACTGAAGGTTGTTCGAGACTGACTGGCGGTGGCCGCCAGCTCGGCCAGCGACCAATTTCTTTGCGGATTCTCATGCATAGCTGCTAGAGCTTTAACTAGGCGTGGGTGATTATACAACGCCATAAAGCTGCTTTTTAAGCGCGGCTCTTGCCAGTTAAAATGCTGTTGCAGCGCATAGATAAATAGTAATTCGCAAAGCCGGTCCAAAACTACTGTGCAAGCTGAATGCTGTTGATAACTCGCCGATAATATCAAACTCATCAGCTCATCCAGCCAGTGAGCACTTTGCTCTGAGCGAATAACAAGCACTGATGGTAATGCATCCAATATCTGCTGCGCCGCTGGATGGGCAAAGCTGACTTTTGCGCACAGCATACCTGTACCCGACAGCAGACGGCCCTCTTTATAACTCAAGTGTACCTGGGGACCATCACTGGGCTCTAAAGCCTCCATACTATGGGCCAATTCCCTGGGAAAGATCAGCAGATCACCACTGTATAATTGACAACGCAGTTGCCCTGGCACATCCAGTGAACAACTCCCATGGGTGACAATGTGAAAACAAGTCGACCCCAATTCATGTTCATTAATCAGCCACTGACCGCAAACTTTGGCATTGTGATAGACCTGAACCTGCATCTGTAACATGCCCATTAGATCTGAAAATCCCTGCATCTGAATAACCTATTTATATACATTGCGTACGAATGAGCAACAAACTAACACGATCAAGCATTCATAGTACATAGCCACATCTATACACTAGTATTATCGACTGACACTAACCAAAGGATAAAAGCATGACTGACTTCACTTTCCACACGACAGAAAACAGCAGCGGCGAGAGCCAGGAATTGCTGGCCGGTATCCAGAAAGGTTACGGCTTTGTACCTAACTTATTCGCCTATATGGCCGAGGCGCCGATCGCGCTAAAAGCTTATATGCAATTGAATGCACTGCTCTCAGAGAGCTCTTTCACTGCGTCGCAACTGCAAGTTGCGCTGTTGGCAAGCAGTGTTGAAAATGACTGCGGCTTTTGCACTGTCGCTCACCGGGCTATGGGCAAAAAATCTTCGGCAAAGCAGCAGAGCCTAGACGCACTGAATCAAGGCAATGAAGTTAAGGACCCTCAAGATAGGGCTATCGTAAACTTAGTTAAATCGCTGATTAAAAACCGCGGCTGGGTGGAAGAAGATGAAATAAATGCCTTTCTAGCCGCTGGATTTACTCGCCAACAGTACTTTGAAATGTTAGTGGTTGTGACGATTAAAACCTTGTCTAACTATACTAACCACGTCACTAAGCCGGAACCTAATCCCGAACTTTTAGCTATGTTATAAATGTGTATGGCCACTGTTAATGTGGCCATTTCCCCCTTGGCAAACAGCCCTTATTACAGCTATAGCTGCGCTGCATTTTCTTTGCTTGGCTGGATTGTTGACTGAACTATTCGTTTCTATAATTCCCCTACGCAGATGAAGATTCTTTAAACTACATAGCTCTACCTAGAAACGGGTAAATGACTTGCTCACACTAGTCGCTTCACAACTATACTATTGTGCTAGAATATTTTTCTTTCCTCTGTGGGTGGCCAATCTCATGCGCAATATAGTCAAACCATTCCTGGTTGGTCTGTTGTTATTACTGTTCAGCACTACTAACGTCTGGGCTAATCATGCGGATTCATTTCCCACAAACCAGCCTCATAGCCGACAGAATATTGAATACGATGGCACCGACATGGTTAAGTTCGTGTTTCTGCAAAAGGCTCAGCAGAGAAAAGAACAACTATTACAAAGCATTGATCACTGGCCAGAGCAACAGGCACTGATTATTCATAACATGACCAACGACCGAGGTTTTGCCGGTCTGGTTTCACTGCTGAGTATTTTTTTGTTGATTATGGGCTCAGGATATTTGGTTGAGCGCTTATTCAGTTTCAAAATGAACCTTACCTGCAACCGTATCGCCGCAGAAAAAGAGAGTAGTTGGGGCGACAGTTTGAGCTTCACGCTGATGCGCGGTGCATTTGATTTACTCAGTTTAGGCATGTTCGCTCTGGTCTGCGGCGCTTTTGCCATTTATATGTACGAGGCCAACGACCCCTTTAGATTACTCAGTTTGCAGGGCATTGCTCTGATACTTAAAATAAGAGTAGTGGCGATATTTTTAAATATTATCTTTGCCCCCTACGCCGTCGGACAACGCTTGATACCTCTGGAGCGCCATTCGGCGCGACGCTTGTATTTTTGGATTTTAGGCTTTATTTCCCTGTATTACATCATCACCACATTCTGGCGGGTACTGGCCCACTTTCAACTAGAACCTATTATGTTCGCCATGTTAGTGCCTATCAGTGGTTTAATTTTAAACGTCGCCTCTGTCTGTTTTGTCTGGTTTAACCGCAAAGACATCACCCGTATGTTCACCACTAAAACGCAACATACATCCAGTGTCACACAAGTATTTAGCCAGATATGGCCCACTATTATTACTTTCTGGCTTATTGTCATCTGGACTATCTGGGCGGCCAACGAGTTTTTGGGTAACTATCAACAGGCTGAGCAGCTGACACCCGCCTGGTGGTTAACCTTTAGTTTCCCGATATTGGACCGCATTATTTTTGTACTCTTATCACAGCTTAAACGGATTTCCTGGCTGCAGAGCCACTCCTTCGAACAGCGCTGCGACGTCTTTATCAGCCGGGTGATTATCGCCATCCGAGTGATATTACTGGCAGTGGTTATCTACTTGGTCGACAGTAGTTTTGGCTATAACGCCTGGGAGATGCTAGCCAGTCAATTCGGCGGCTATCTAAAGAAGTCAGTTGATGTAGTGATAGTGGTCATTTTGGCTTACGCCGCCTGGGAGGTAATACAGTCGGCGATTGAGAGACACTTGCCTATTGAGATAGCGGTAGAGAAAGATAACGGTTTATCCTCACTTGAGGGCGATGGCGGCGGCGCCGGAGCCTCGCGCTCCGAGACTCTGCTACCTTTAGTACGCTCTTTTTTGTTAGTGTTTTTATTTGTCAGCGTCACTTTAACAGTACTGAGTATTGTCGGCGTGGAAATAGCTCCATTGCTGGCAGGTGCAGGTATTGTCGGTATCGCGGTGGGTTTTGGCGCGCAAAAATTAGTCCAGGATGTTATCTCCGGTATCTTCTTTTTGTTAGACGACGCCTTTCGTCGGGGTGAGTACATTGAAGCTGCAGGTTTGCGAGGTACTGTGGAGCGCATTTCGATCCGTTCAATCAGATTGCGTCATCACTTAGGCGCCGTACAAACCATTCCCTTCAGTGAAATTGCCACAGTGCGTAACTTATCCCGTGACTGGATAACCATGAAACTTGAATTTCGACTCAATTACCAGACTGACGTGGAGAAGGTGCGCAAACTGATCAAAAAGGTGGGGCAAAAAATGTTGCAGCACTCAGAATACGGTCAACACTTTTTGCTGCCGCTGAAATCTCAGGGGGTGATCAGGGTAGAAGAGTCTGCGCTGATATTTCGCATGAAATTTACCTGCATCCCGGGTGAGCAGTGGCTGATCCGTCGCGATGCATTTCGGTTAGTCAAAGATGCACTCGAATCTAACGGCATCGAATTCGCCCATAGATCTGTGCATGTATTAATGCAGCCAGGAGAGCTGCAACCGGCCAAAGAAATTGCAGAACAAACTGAGGATATTGCGCTACAGCGTGCCGGAGCTGCAGCAATTACCTCGGCAACGGCAGCTTCAGCGCGGCGCAACAGTAAAATCGATGACGAAGATGACTTACTGAGCCCTGGAACAGAATAAAGCGCTGCTTTTTTAGGCAAAATCCAAGCTATGTTCGATTAATTTCTACTAAACTATCTTAGCGGAAATAATTTTGCTAATCTTGCGCTTTTGCCAATTTGACTGAAGAGAGCGTAAGTGCGCAGTAAATTAGATAATAGCCGTCTGCTGATATATAGCCATGACTCTTTTGGGTTAGGGCATCTGCGCCGCTGTCGTACACTAGCCCATGCGCTGGTCGACCAATACAAGGGGCTTTCGGTACTGATAATGACCGGCTCGCCTATTATCGGCCGCTTCGATTTTAAAGCCAGGGTTGATTTTGTTCGCATACCCGGAGTCATTAAGCTGCACAACGGCGAATATACTTCTCTGGGCCTGCACATTGACCTGGCCGATACCTTAGAATTACGTGAATCTATCCTCTTACATACCGCCAGAGTATTTCGCCCGGACATCTTTCTCGTCGACAAAGAGCCCGGCGGCTTAAAAGGCGAGGCAATTAAAACTTTAGAGTATTTTAAAGACACTGATACTCGATGTATTTTAGGGCTGCGGGATGTTATGGACGCCCCGCACTTGCTTAAAGAAGAATGGCGTTTAAAAAACGTACAGCCGCTTTTAGAAGATAATTACGACGAACTCTGGGTCTATGGCCCGCAGGAGATGGGTGATCCTCTCGAGGGGATAGATATCGATCCGTCTGTGAAAGCTAAAACCAAATACACAGGTTACCTGCCTCGTCAGTTACCTGAACATGTTGACACTGAAAGCATCCACTACCCACAACACCCCTACTTATTAGTAACCCCTGGCGGCGGCGGTGACGGTGTAGAAATGGTTGATTGGGTAATGCGTGCCTACGAAGCTTGTCCCACTTTAATACCCGCACTGTTTGTGCTGGGGCCTTTTATGGCGACTGCCGAACGCAATGATTTTTTGCATAGGGCCGAGCAATTAGAACATGTAGAAGCCATTACTTTTAGTCAGCATTTAGAACACCTGATGGCCAACGCTGAAGCGGTTGTGGCCATGGGCGGTTATAATACTTTTTGCGAAATCCTCTCCTTCGACCGCCCGGCACTGATACTGCCTCGCAGTAAACCCCGACAGGAGCAATTAATTCGCGCTCAGAAGGCGCAAGCTCTAGGCCTGCTGTCGATGTTAGATCTGGAATCTGCACGACACGCTGAGGATATGGTGCAAGCCATCCAGAAATTATTGCGACAACCCAAGCCCAGTAGTCAGTCACTAGAGCAATTATTAGGTGGACTAGACTTTGTCACCAACCGTTTTGGCGAACTTGTCGAAGGGTAAGCTGAATACTGCTGGGTCTAAATCTAGTGCGCTTGCTGGATTAGGCCTTTGATAAGAACTCTTAATTAGGCTTTTTATTTAGACAAGAACTGCAGCAACTTCCTAACCTCTGCTATCTGTCAAAACCAATCGCCATTCTTTTATTCAGAGCAACCAGGTTGAATTACATGCACAGCCCCCGAATTATATTTTATGTGCAGTACCTATTAGGTATTGGCCACGTGCGCCGCGCCACTTTAATCGTGCAGGCGCTGTGCCGTCAAGGGGCCAAAGTCGACGTTATCTTCGGCGGCATGCCAGTACCCAGCATGTCCTTTGGCACTGCGACAGTTCACCATTTAACCCCCGTCAAGAGTGCTGATGCCGGGTTCAGTACTTTAGTAAAAGCAGATGGGTCGCAGTTCACTGATGCCGACAAACTTCAGCGCAGCCGCGCACTGCTAGAGCTCTGCGAGCAAATACAAGCAGATTTAATAGTCACGGAAACCTACCCCTTTGGCCGTCGGCAGATGCGTTTCGAATTACTGCCACTGCTGCAATGGATTAAAACCCAGCAAAATCCACCCTTTTTGGTGGCCTCCATCCGCGACATTCTACAAAGACGCAGTGAAAAACGCGAACAGGAGTGCATAGATCTGGTACAACAGCACTACCAGCAGGTCTTAGTGCACGGTGATGCAACTTTTTACCCGCTACAGCGAAGCTTTCCCCCAGCGGCGGACATTGGCGACAAGCTAAGCTACAGCGGCTACGTCTGTCCGCAGTTACTCAATGCCAGCACCGACAGCGTTGCAAAGGAGAAAATAGTCGTCTCTATCGGTGGTGGCAGTGTCGGCAGAGAAATACTCGACGCCGCCCTGAACTTGTACCAGAGCGGTTTTGCCAGTGACAGAGCCTGGCTGTTAATCACTGGACCGAATATGAGTTCGGCGGATAAAGATTATTTTCACAGCCACCGCGATCAGCGTTTGTCTGTGATAGAACTGGCCGATAATTTCTTGCAGGAACTGAGCAGTGCGTACGTATCAGTATCGATGGCCGGTTACAACACAGTCATGGATTTGCTATTGACCAAAGTAGCAGCCGTGGTTATCCCCTTTGAAGGCGAGGGGGAAACAGAGCAACTAGCACGCAGTGAAGTACTGGCAGCCAAAGGTGTTTTCCAGGTTCTGCGCAATGCTCAGTTGAGTGGCGACAGTCTACGCAGCGCTATCAACAGCGCAATAAACCAAGCGCCCGGGGCTGTCAGTATTGATAGCGCCGGGGCCGATAACAGTGCCAGCTTACTGATAGAGTGGGCACAGCAGCGACGGAACTCTATAGCGAATGTCTAGTTGGCAAGCCTTAAGCGATGAAATCAATCAGTGGCCGCAGAGCGTACAATTTTGGTGGCGGGACGATGATGCTGTCGCCGACAGCGAGCCGTTACAACAGATGCTGCAGCTGGCAAAAGGCTATCAGATTGCGGTACACCTGGCCGTTATCCCCAATCTATTAGAAACCAGCTTAAATGTCATAAAACACTCTGATATCCAGCCGTTTAGCTATGTTTTGCAACACGGCGTCGAGCACCGCAATTTCGCTCTGCCTGAGCAGCGAAAAATCGAGCTGGGGGGTTCTCAGGATCTTCAGTGCCTGCAACAAAAGCTCAGCGTTGGGCAGCATTTACTGCAGCAAACTTTTGTCGATCAGTACTTAAGTATTTTAGTGCCGCCCTGGAACCGTATTGCAGATGAGCTTATCCCCTGCTTGGATAACATAGGTTATCAAAAACTGTCAGTGCTTGGTAAAACAAAATTAGCAGAGACTCCACTGCATTTGAATGTGCACATAGACATCATTAATTGGCGGGAGCGGCAGTTTGCTGGTGAGGCAATAATTTTATCGAAAATCATCGAACACTTGCAGCATAAGCGCCTATTTGGCAGCAGTACCAAGCCCTGTGGTCTAATGACACACCACTTGGATCACGACCGCGACTGTTGGACATTCTTAGACAAATTTTTTAGTTTTTGCCAGAGTCACTCAAAGGTACAATGGGTTGCCGGCACGCGCTTATTGCAATATTAAAACTGCAACAGCCTCAGAGTCACCCGTCCATTTAACTCTTACTCATGTATAAAAGGTCCGCTGTGAAGAAAATAGCACTAGTACTGAAAGGATATCCGCGTTTATCAGAAACGTTTATCGCCCAGGAAATAAGAGCGTTAGAGTTGCGAGGCTTTGAGATCAGCTTAGTTTCACTGCGCCACCCAACAGACACTAGCACCCACCCTATTAACCAGCAAATCAACGCCGCGGTACTGTACTTACCCGAATATTTACACGCTGAACCACTGCGGGTATGCAAAGCGCTATTTAAAGTGGCCGCTAAATTTTCACTGGGTAGAGTATTTAAACAATTTATTAAAGACTTCAAACGCGACCCCAGCCGAGGCCGGGTTCGACGCTTTGGCCAGAGCATAGTGTTAGCGGCAGAAATGCCCGCGGGGATAGAGCAGATGTATGCGCATTTTCTACATACACCCGCCTCCGTGACCCGCTACGCCTCATTAATTAATCACCTGCCATGGTCCTGCTCTGCCCACGCCAAAGATATTTGGACTTCCGCTGAGTGGGATCTGCGGGAAAAGCTTCAGGAGCTGCAGTGGTTGGCCACTTGTACTAGCGCCAACCATCAATATTTACAGAGCCTGGCCAGCGATCCGAATAAAGTTCACTTGGTTTACCACGGTTTAGATTTTAAGCGTTTTGCCGCGCAACAGCGTATTGCCAGGGCTGATGTCGACGGCTCGAACCCCGAGCAACCGATTAAAATCATCAGTGTTGGCCGAGCAGTGCCGAAGAAAGGCTACGATGATATTCTGCAGGCACTGGCACAACTTCCCGCCCAGCTACACTGGCGCTTTACCCACATAGGCGGGGGCGAATTGTTGACTAGCTTGCAACAGCAGGCGCAAACTTTGGGCATAGCCGATCGTATCGACTGGCTTGGGGCGCTGCCACAACTGCAGGTTCTGCAAGCCTACCGCGAGAGCGATTTGTTTGTACTGGCCAGTAAAATTATTGCCGATGGCGACCGGGATGGTCTGCCTAATGTATTAATGGAAGCACAGAGCCAGAGCGTCTGTTGTTTAGCCACAGACATTTCCGGCATCCCGGAACTCATCGACACCGGCGATAACGGGGTCTTAGTCAAGTCCAATGATCCACAGGGATTGACCGCAGCTTTAACTGAGCTGATTGGCGATGGAGTCAGACGCGAGCAACTTGGCCTGCGCGGACAACAGCAGTTGCACCGACGCTTTGATGTAAAAATTGGCATAGATCAACTGCAAAAGCTGTTTCTACCCGACCATGCTTAATAAGGTTCCAATTATCGGCTGCGATATTGCCTTTTACGCGCCGTTAAAAGCACCTGACCACCTAGTTCCCTCCGGTGACAGAAAAATTGCCAGACTGTTTGTCCAGGCTCTGCAGCAGGCAGGTTTTACCGTACAATTAGCCAGTCGGCTGCGCAGTTTTGACAGGCGCGGTGAGCCACTGCGACAACAGCGTCTGATGGCTATCGCCAGCAGGGAAGCCGCCCGCATCCTGCGACGCTGGCAAAAGCAGCAATACCGGCCCAGTGCCTGGTTTAGCTACCACTTGTACTATAAGGCTCCCGATTTAGTCGGCCCTCTTATCTGCCGTCAGCTTAACATCCCCTATATTGTGGCTGAGGCCTCCTGGGCAAGCAAAAGAGCGACGGGGCCATGGTCTCTGTTTCATCGGCAGGTAGATATTGCCCTGCAACAAGCCTGCAAGGTTATCTGCATAAACCCCGTGGATAAAATTGCCCTGGATAGTTATTACCTGGCGCTGCAGCGACCCGCTTCCCAGCTCGAACTGCTCAAGGTATTCATCGCCCCCAAGGTTCATAGTCATATATCTGAACCCGCAACAACGCGCCAACAATTGGCCAGCCAGTACGGCTTAAATATGACACAACCTTGGCTGATCGTCATTGCCATGATGCGCAGCGGCGACAAACATCACTCATATCAGTTATTGGCAGAAACGTCCGCCAAGTTGCAGCAGCAGTGTCAAATACTAATAGTCGGCGATGGCGAAATGGCCTCGGCTGTTAAATCTTTGTTTGCCAATCAGAACAATATACTTTTTGCTGGCACTCTGGATAACCAGCAGATTCAATTGCTGTTACCACACTTCGAGTTACTGATTTGGCCGGCGATTAACGAGGCGCTGGGAATGATATTTCTGGAGGCACAACAAGCTGGAGTAGCGGTAGTAGCTGGCAGACAGGGAGGAGTTGACTCTCTGGTTGCAGATGGACAGACCGGCAGATTAATAACTGCTACCGATACCAATGCCATGGCCAGTGCCGTTGACTCTCTGCTGGCAAACCCGCCACTGCTGAAAAATATGCAGCGCGCAGCAGCAGCTTATGTTCTAAAGCAACACTCACTCGCCACTGCTGCCAGGCAACTACAAAAAATTATCGCTAATGCAACCAACTCGCAGACCCTTGAGGAGAATAGATGATTCACTTGTATTTCATCCGCCATGGACAAACCCAATGGAACAGCGAAAAAAAGCTCCAGGGCCGCACTAACATACCCCTCAATAGCTGCGGCAGAGAACAGATCAGCGGCTACCAGCTACCCGCTGAACTTCAGCAGTTGCAGTGGTTCAGCAGCCCGCTGCTACGCGCTAGAGAGACCGCTGAACTACTGCCAGTGAATGCCGCCACTGAGGACAAGTTGATCGAAATGAACTGGGGGAAATGGGAGGGTAGAACCTTGCAACAACTGCGTAGCGACGATCCCGAGAATTTTGCCCGCCATGAAGCTCAGGGAATGGATCTGACTCCAGAGGGAGGAGAATCTCCACGCTTAGTCGGTGAGCGAGTCAGCGATTGGGCCGAGCACTTGCAGGCGCTCAATAGCTCCCAGCATCTAGGATGTGTCAGTCACAAAGGGGTAATCCGTGCAGTGTATGCGCTGGCAGCGAACTGGGATATGCTGCGCAAAGCACCGCACAAGCTCGATTATCACTGCGCTCAGCACTTTTGTTTTGATAACGGAAAATGGTCTATCGGTGAGTTGAATATCAAATTGAGCTGAAATAGAAAATAAATGCAAAAAACCCATTATTCACACTCGATTAACAGGTAAAATAGCCGCATATTTTTGGCTGTATTAAAACTTTTTGGCGAACCCGATGAAAACACAGATACAACAGTTGCTACAACAAACCCTCGATATCTTAATTACCCAACAAATTTTACCCAAAGAGGGTGTCTATCGGATTCAAGTTGATCGCACTAAAGATAAAGCGCACGGCGATTTATCCACCAACCTGGCGATGATGGCCTGCAAAGCGGCGAAAAAGCCACCGCGTGAACTAGCGCAGCTCATTATTGAAAACATGCCGGTCTCTGATTTAGTGGTCAAAGCGGAAATCGCCGGGCCAGGGTTTATCAATATTTTCCTAAACAGTAATATTTTAGCCCAGCAAATTGAAGCGGCACTGCTCGATGAGCGCTTAGGAATTGCAAAAGTTGAGCAACCACAGACCATAGTTGTCGACATGTCTTCACCTAATTTAGCCAAAGAGATGCACGTCGGCCACTTGCGCTCTTCGGTGATTGGCGATGCAGTGACCCGTAACTTAGAGTTCCTCGGGCATAAAATGATAAGGCAAAATCACGTCGGCGACTGGGGTACCCAATTTGGTATGCTACTGGCCTACATGGAAGAGTTAAAAGCACAGGGAAAGAGTGGTAGCTCTAATTTAGCCGACCTGGAAGTGTTTTATCGCGCAGCCAAGGGCCGTTTTGACGAGAGTGAAGAGTTCGCCACCCGCGCTCGCAACTTAGTTGTTGAACTACAGAGCGGTAATCAGCAGTGTCTGCAGCTCTGGCATGACTTTAAGGATATCAGCATTGCCCATTGTCAGGAGATTTACGATCGCCTGGGAGTGGCACTAACCACTGCTGATGTTCGCGGGGAGAGCGCCTATAACGACGACCTCAATCAAGTAGTCGCCGATCTTGAGGCCTGCGGAATTCTTGAGCAAAGCCAGGATGCTAAATGTGTATTCCTCGACGAGTTCAAGTCTAAAACCGGTGAGCCACTGCCGGTGATCATCCAGAAGAAAGATGGCGGTTTCCTCTACGCCACTACCGATCTGGCGGCAATGCGCTATCGGCAAAACGTCCTTAAAGCCGACCGGGTTTTATACTTCGTCGACGCCCGTCAAGCACTGCACTTTCAACAAGTCTTTATGGTGGCGAAAAAAGCCAAATTTGTCAGCCAGCAAATCAGCCTGGAACACATGCCCTTTGGCACAGTTATGGGAGAGGACGGCAAGCCGTTTAAAACCCGTTCCGGAAATGTCGCCAAACTGGCCGACTTACTCACTGAAGCGCAGCAGCGAGCGCTGGCACTAGTGCAGCAAAAAAGCCCTGACAAAGCCCCAGAGGAAATGCAAAAAATTGCCGATGTGGTGGGTATAGCTTCTGTTAAATACGCCGATCTGTCTAAGAACCGTACCAGCAACTATGTTTTCAGTTTTGAACAGATGCTTAAGTTTGAGGGTAATACCGCCACTTATATGCTTTACGCATATGCGCGTATTGTCAGCATTTTTAACAAAGCCGGATTAGACATGGCCAAGCTCGAGGGCTCTGTTGTACTGGAACACGAAAAAGAACTGGAGCTGGCCGGAAAACTAATGCAGTTCAACGAGGCACTGAACGCAGTGTCCCGCCTTGGCAGTCCACACTTGCTGTGCAGCTATTTGTTTGAGCTTGCTGGAATTTTCTCGAGCTTCTACGAAGCTTGCCCGCTGATCAAGGCAGAGACTGAAACACAAAAACACAGCCGCTTTAAGTTGGCTGCGCTGACCGCTAAAACCTTAAAACAAGGTTTAGATTTATTGGGGATCAAAACGTTGGAACGCATGTAAATAGCTGTTAGCCAGATCTGCGCAAGCGAGCTAAACCTCGCTAGCGCTGATTTTGTACTAGCTGTTGTTGCAAACTCTGTAAATCTCCAAGCACCCATAGATCAATAACTTTTTCACCCTCAAAGCTAAACAATGCACACCCTTGCCAGCTAACTTTTGCATTAGTTGCGGCGTAACCCATGAACTCATTGCGGTGAACCCCCGAAAAACACATTTTGGCAAACACTTTATCGCCCTCTTGTACCAGCTCCTCAATAGCGCAGTGGTAATCCCCCAGTGCTTTATGCACCATGTCCAGATATTGGGCAAAACCATCATGACCCTTTAACTGCTGTCCTAAGGAGCCTCTGAAGGTGAAATCCCGATGCAGCACCGAGGCGATAACTGTTTTATCATAGCTGTCCCAAATTTTTTGATAGAATCTTCTAACTTGCTGTTTTTTCATACTTAACCCCATGAAGTAGAAACTAAAACTGTTTGCGCAGACATTTTCTAGTGTTCAACAAACTGTCAGTGGTAACAGCTAACTATAAACTACTGTATCTGTTTGCACATTTCCATGACCAGTCTGCACTACCCTATCAATCCAGGCACAAATAAGCTGTAACTCGGCTGTGGCATTTACAGTGGTACTTGCACTACAGCTACTTTCATTGTGAAAATATAATACAGTAACCACTGTTGATTCATACCGGACGGCTTGTAATTCAAACCCTCGCATTTTTTGTTCCCAGCTGTACAAAATTTATTATTTGTTCAAGACATTCAAGCTAACGAAACCTTAAGCTTTTTAGACTCTTAGCTATTCTTACCAATAATCACCTGCTGTAGCTCATCATCCGCGAAATATCTCTAGTCCTAAGCATTATTTGTGCGCTTTTACTTTGCCAATCAGTAACAGTGCTGTCATTATCTGCCTCTATGGTTGAGTTATTTATACTTCAGCGCCAACAAAAAAAATAATATTACGATTTTGCTGCTCTAAAAGCTCCGGGATTATCGAATGAATGATACCAATACCCCTCTTGTTGAAATCAAAAACCTGGCTGTCACATTTAAGGTTCATGAATCAGATGTCACTGTGGTTAAAGATGTCAGCTTTAGCATCCCACGGGGAAAAACTGTCGCCATCGTTGGCGAATCAGGTTCCGGGAAGTCTGTCACCGCCCAAGCTATTTTGGGTATATTACCAAGCAATGGGCGCATCACTGGCGGCCAGATAAATTATTACAAAGACCAGCAAATTATAGATATAGCGCAGTTACCAGTTCGCAGTAAAGAGATGCGGGATCTGCGCGGCAATGAGATCAGTATTATTTTTCAGGAACCTATGGTTTCTCTCTCTCCGGTGCACACCCTACTCGATCAAATTGGCGAGGCACTTAAACTACATCGCAAAGTGACTAAAGCCGAAGTGCGTGAGAAAGTGCTGCATATGTTGGAGAAAACGGGTTTTCCCCACCCGGAAAAAGCGTTAACTCAGTATCCCTTTGAACTCTCCGGCGGACTGCGACAGCGGGCGATGATTTCCATGGCTCTGATCTGTCAACCGGCACTTCTAATCGCAGATGAGCCAACTACCGCTTTAGACGTCACTATCCAAGCGCAAATATTACAGTTAATTAAATCCCTGCAGCAAGAATTTGGCATGTCGGTTCTGTTAATCACCCACGACCTCGGGGTAGTGGCAAATATGGCCGATGATGTAGTAGTGATGTTTCACGGAGAAGTAGTGGAACGCGGGCCTATACAAGCATTGTTTAACAACCCACAACATGAGTATTTAAAAGCGCTGTTTGCGGCCATGCCCAGTTTTAACATGACCGCCGGTGACAGACTGACAGCACTTCGCCCGGCCAAACATGACACTCAGGCACTAATCGAACGCCGCGTACACTGGAGCGAAGAGCAAAAAGCTCAGGGGCCTCATTTGTGCATCAAAGGCCTGCACCGCGAATTCAAATCCCGTCATGCCGATTGGCAGGGGGACCAACACGCGACTATGGCGGTCTGTGACTTCAACCTAGACATTGCAGTCGGAGAGTCATTCGGTCTTGTAGGGGAGAGTGGCTGCGGCAAAACCACCTTAGGCAAACTGCTGATGCAGGCCCTGTCTCCCACTAAAGGCAGTATTCAATACAATGACAAAGGCAATATTTTAGATCTGTGTGCGACTAAAGACGAACACTTACGTGATTTCAGACCTAAAATGCAGTTTGTTTTCCAGGACCCCTTTAGCTCTTTAAGCCCGCGTATGACTGTGTTGGATATACTGCGTGAACCTTTTGTGATCCACGGTATTGGTGATGCTGAATCGCAAACTGAGCGCGCCCGCGAACTAATGAGGATGGTCGGTCTCGACGAGCGCTTTCTCAGTCGTTATCCGCACAGTTTCTCCGGTGGCCAACGCCAGCGTATCAGTATCGCCAGGGCACTGGCTCTGGAACCGGATTTGTTGATATTGGATGAGCCGGTCTCGGCACTGGATGTATCAGTGCAAGCTCAGATCTTAAATTTGCTTAAAGAATTACAGCAAGAGCTGGGATTGACCTATTTGTTTATCAGTCACAATTTAGCGGTGGTTGACTATATCGCCGATAGAATCGGTGTTATGTGCCAGGGGCAACTGGTAGAGGTTGCACCACGTGAGGTCTTATTTAATGACCCTAAACACCCTTATACCCACGCTTTAATTGCCGCTATTCCCTTCGCTGACTTAAATAACTTACTGGATCACTCACAGTTGGACAGAAGACATATGGAGCCCCACTATTGGCCACAGCCCTACCGTCTGGAAGAGGGTAATATGGGCGTTTTAAAAAATTGCGGTGGGCAACATTTTGTCAGGGAGAGCAGCTAATGCATACATTCTTAAACTTTTTAGCCAGTGCCTTAGTCGTCAGCCTAATCGCAATAAGCCCGGCCAAGGCAGCTTCCGAAGTACCCTCACTGCTAAAAATGGTCGAGTCGGGGGCGTTACCTCCCCTGGAGCAACGCCTACCGCTAATACCCGCTAAACCCTCCTTTGTGGGTAAGCAGATAGGTGAATACGGCGGCAGCATCAGGATGCTGATGGGAAAATCTAAAGATATCCGGCAGATGGTTGTCTATGGCTACTCACGTCTGGTCGGCTACGACGACAAGCTGCAGCTACAAGCCGATATTCTGGAAAAGATTGAAGTTGAAGAGGGCCGTATCTTCACTTTGCACATCCGCCCCGGACACCGCTGGTCGGACGGGGTGCCCTTTACCTCAGAAGACTTCCGTTTTTACTGGCAGGATAAAGCCACTCACCCGGTACTGGCTCCCTACGGTCCTCCACCGGCGATGATGCGCTCCGATGAAATTCCGCGTTTTAAAGTAATAGATACTTACACTGTGCGCTACACTTGGAAAAAACCTAACCCGTATTTTCTTCCCGCGCTGGCGGGACCCAGCCCTCTTTTTATCTATATGCCGGCTCACTATATGAAGCAATTCCACGCCGACTACATGAGTAAAGAGGAGATGGAGGCTAAAATAGCCAAAGCCAAAAAGCGCAATTGGCGGGGCTTGTTTGTCAACCGGGGCCGACAATATAAACTGACCAACCCAAAGTTACCGACACTGCAACCTTGGATGAATACCACTAAGCCTCCCTCGGAGCGCTTTGTCTTCAAGCGTAATCCCTACTTTCATCGGGTTGACCCTAAAGGCCGCCAGTTGCCTTATGTAGACGAAGTTATTATCAGCATTTCCTCCAGTGGCTTAGTGCCGGCAAAAACCGGATCAGGAGATGCGGATTTACAGGCGCGTTATCTGCGTTTAGACAATTTCACTTTCCTCAAGGCCGGGGAGCAGAAGAATAACTTCAAGGTCAAAATATGGGGAACCGGACGCGGTGCTCATGTAGCTCTGTACCCCAATTTAAACGCCAAAGATCCTAAGTGGCGAGCATTATTGCAAAATCCTGATTTCCGTCGGGCGCTATCGGTATCGGTGAACCGCGAGGAAATTAATCAAGTAGTATACTTCGGTCTGGCTATCCCCATGGCTAATACAGTACTGCCGCAGAGTCCGCTATACAAAGAAGAGTACGCTAAAGCCTGGTCTCAATACGATCCCGCACTCGCTAACCAACTATTGGACAAAATCGGCTTGACTGAAAAAGATGCGCGCGGCATCCGCCTGTTTGCCGACGGTTCTCCAGTAGAAATCATCGTCCAGACCGCCGGTGAGAGTACCGAGGAGACCGATGTGCTAGCACTGGTCAAGGACAGCTGGCGCCGGATCGGGGTTCAAATATACGTTAAACCTATCCAGCGAGAGGTATTTCGCAACCGAGTTTACTCCGGGGCTGCGCTGATGAGCACGTGGTTCGGCCTGCCCAATGGCCTGCCGGTCGCGGGGATGAGCCCACAGCAGATGGCGCCAACCAGGCAAGAACAATATCAGTGGTCACAGTGGGGCAGGTATTTCGAAACCGGAGAGGGAGAACCGCCTTCACTGCCAGAAGTACAAGAGCTGATACGCTTAAATGAGTCTTGGGCACTGGCCACTAATGAGGCGCAACAGACTGAAATCTGGCATAAAATGTTAGCTATTCACGCTCAGCAAGTGTATTCCATAGGCTTAATCAGTGGTATTTTACAACCAGTCGTGGTCAATAAAGACTTGCGTAACGTACCCGAAAAAGCCTTTTACAATTGGAACCCCGGCGCCTTTTTTGGCATTTATAACATGCCGAGCTTTTGGTACCAAAAGGAGGCTGAATAATGCCTAGCTATCTGATCAAACGCGTCTTGACTATGATACCGACTTTGATCGTTATCAGCATTTTAGTGTTTATTATTATTCAACTGCCACCGGGCGATTATCTGGAAAGTCACATCGCTGAACTGGAGAGCCAGGGAGAAAGTGTCGACCCACAGCAAATTGCTTTCCTGCGTGAGGAGTATGGTTTAGATAAGCCTATGTGGGAGCAGTATATTGTCTGGATATCTGGCTTTGTACAAGGCGATTTAGGTTTCTCCTTTGAATACAACTTACCGGTGTCTGAAGTAGTCGGTGATAGAATGTGGTTAACTATCTTAGTGTCATTTTTCACTATTTTAGTGACTTGGATAATCGCCTTTCCGATCGGTATGTATTCTGCCACCCACCCGTACAGCTGGGGAGACTATGGTCTCACTTTCCTCGGTTTCCTCGGACTTGCCATTCCCAACTTCCTGCTGGCGCTAGTGTTGTTATATCTGGCCAATCAATATTTTGGTACCTCCATCGGTGGCTTAATGGACAGTGAGTTCATCGATCAGCCCTGGAGCTGGGATAAGTTTGTCTCTGTCCTAGAGCACTTATGGATTCCGGTTCTGGTCATAGGCACCTCGGGAACTGCAGGGATGATCCGCAGATTGCGTGCCAACCTATTGGACGAGTTGCGAAAGCCTTATGTGGTCACCGCCAGAGCTAAAGGCATGGGCGAGTTCAGGTTATTAACTAAATACCCACTGCGCCTTTCACTGAACTTCTTTATCGCCGATATCGGCAGTTTACTGCCGAGTATTATCTCCGGTGCGGAAGTAGTGGCCGTGGTACTTTCACTACCGACTACAGGCCCTATTCTACTGGCGGCACTACAGAGCCAGGATATGTACTTAGCCGGTTCCTTCCTGATGTTTTTGGCGATACTGACAGTGGTCGGAGTACTAGTATCTGATATTGCCTTAGCTATGTTGGATCCACGAATTCGCTTACACGGGGGGATTGAAAAATGAATAAACACTGGGTCAGCGACAAACCCTTTAATCCCTATGTCAGCGAAGAGATTACCGCTGAGCAGGAAAAGTATTTTCTCGCCTCACAGTGGACCTTGATCTGGTGGAAGTTTAAAAAACACAAAGTGGCAATGGTCTCCCTGTTTTTCTTAGTGGCTATCTACTTTGTGGCCGCTTTCGCCGAGTTCTTTGCCCCCTACGCTCTGGAGAGTCGAAACACCCAGAGGATCTACTCGCCGCCACAACAAGTTCATTTCTTTGCCGATGGCAGTCTCACACGGCCCTATGTAACTGGCTGGGAGTATGAGCTGAATCTGCAGAAATTACTGCGCGAGTACAAAGAGGATCCGAGCAAGCGCTACCCATTGCAGTTTTTCTGCCAGGGGGATGAATATAAACTCTGGGGAATGATTAATGCCTCTACCCATCTGATGTGCGTCGACAGCCCGGGAACTTTGTACATCCTGGGTACTGACCGGCTGGGCCATGATATGTTGTCGAGGATTATTTACGGCGCCAGAATATCTCTGACTATCGGCCTGATTGGTATTTTGCTCAGCTTCACCTTGGGATTGACACTGGGCGGTCTCGCCGGCTTCTATGGTGGCTGGATAGATCACACAGTACAGAGAACCACCGAGGTTATTCGCTCTTTCCCGGAGCTGCCATTGTGGATGGCCCTATCGGCACTGCTGCCACTGACCTGGAGTCCGCTGTGGATATTCTTTGGCATCACTTTGATACTGGCAATGATGGATTGGACCGGGCTTGCCAGGGCAGTGCGCGCTAAGATATTGTCACTGCGTGAGGAAGATTATACTTCAGCGGCATTACTAATGGGCGCGACCCCGGCACGCGTCATCAGAAAACACATGTTGCCAAGCTTTTTCAGCCACCTGATCGCCTCGGCATCGCTGTCGATTCCGGCGATGATACTAGGAGAGACGGCGCTGTCGTTTTTAGGTTTGGGACTTCGACCACCTATCACCAGCTGGGGAGTACTCCTGAACGAGGCCCAAAACATTAACAACGTCGCTATCTACCCCTGGCTAATGCTGCCAGTTGTGCCGGTGATCATTGTTATTCTCGCCTTTAACTTTATGGGTGATGGGCTGCGCGATGCCGCTGACCCCTACCACCACTAAAGTGATGTTCCAGCAATTTTAAGCAGCTGCGCCGGCTTCAACTATACTCAAGTTATTGTCGGTGCTGAGGCTTCTTCTCTAACAAAATTACTCTGCACTGCTCTAACTGAATCCACGGCTATTCGCCTACCGAACCATTTAAGGAGCAGCTTATTCCACTTCCCCCACTAGATACCCGTGGTCTGGGACCTATCGTAAGGCTTCGCGCTGCCATCATTGAAAAGCTGGTCGCCAGACGCAACCGCATTGCCGAAAAAAAACTTAAAGCTATCCCCAACTTGTGGTCGCAAATGCTCCAATACACTCACGGCTCCGACGTTACCGGCGCTTCTATGTCGGATTTCCTGACCCTCTATGAACACGTACGTACTCACAAGCCCAGAGAGATCTTAGAGTTTGGCACTGGTGTCAGCAGCGTAGTTCTGGCCCATGCACTACTGGAAAATGCCACCGAGGGCGAGCCACTGGGGCGAGTTACCTCGATGGAGGAGGATTTGTACTGGCACGATAAAGCCGCTGACAATTTGAGTGCTGAGCACAAGAATATAATAGATCTAGTACATAGCCCGAAAGTGGATGGCTTTTATAAACTGTTTCGCGGTGTCAGGTATACTCATATTCCCGAACGCCCCTACGATTTTGTATTCTCAGATGGTCCGGAGCGACACTCACCGGTTAATAATGACAAACTCTTTGATTTAGACCTGATACTCATCGTACTGCGCTCAAAAAGACCTATTTACGCTATTGTCGATAATCACTATCTGACCTTTTATATATTGCAAAAAGTATTCGGGATAAAGAATGCCCGTTACAGTGTCTCACACCGACTGATGTTCGTAGGGCCCGTTAACGCGGATCAGGCCCGGCATTTACGCAAGGAGAACTTCGTCCCAGATCTCAGGCTATGTTCCCCGACAGAGCTGAAACTGCGCATGGCACTGGATGAAGAGGAGCCTCCGGCCAGAGGCTGAAACACTACATCTAGCCTCTGCACTGACTTTCTACTGTGCAACTGCCAGCTGTTTCCTCTATTGCAAAATGCTTGTTCAGTGACTGAACTAGGCAGTAAAAATCTTGTATCAAAAGTATCAACCCCGTTCCCCGGACACTGCTAAAAATAAACCAAGCGCACTGCAAACATCTTATCTAAGTACTTTAAACTGCTTGAATTCACTTACTTTTAACTGTTTAGTTGCAAATGCAACTTACTTGTCCAGTACACTGGACATACATGCTGCTAATATTTATCCTCTATGACCTCCCAACATCTTTTAAAGGACATTGCTATGAGCCGGGTATTAGAAGTTTCTCTCTCTACAGATAAAATTGACGCTATTTGGGGGGCAGACAATACCATCGCCTTCAACGGCGATGGCGCCAATATTCACTTAGAAGATACAACAGATTCCCCGGCCAATTTAGAAAAAATTCAACTGTGCGCTCGCGGTATCACTAAGATGAAAATTGCCGCTATCAAACTGTCCGGCAACTGGTCCCTGGAAGCACAGTGGCACTTCTGGCAGGGCGCCTACGATGCTAAAGGTACACCAGAAATCGAATATGCGACTCTTGAGCATGCGCAGAGCAAAACACTACAAGATAGAGTGAGTGTATACAGCTGGGTGAAACAGATAGTCAACCAGACGCCTGAAGAGTTGTCGCCGATGAATTTAGCCACCCAAGCGGCACACTACTTAACCAGTCTAGCGCCAGCTTCGGTCAGTTATGAAATAATCAGCGGTGATCAGTTACAACAACAGGGCTATGTCGGCATTCACGGCGTCGGTCGCGGCAGCGACAGGCCCCCGGCTCTTTTAGTGCTGGATTACTGCCCCGCCGGCTGTGAAAATGATGCCCCCGCCGCCGCTTTAGTGGGTAAAGGCATTACCTTTGATACCGGCGGCTACAGCATGAAATCTTCTCTGGGAATGTTGAATATGAAATGTGATATGGGCGGCGCAGCAACAGTCACTGGCGCCCTGGCACTATCAATGCTCAACGGCCTGCAAAAACGTGTCAAACTGTACTTGTGCTGCGCAGAAAACATGGTCAGCGGCCATGCATACAAGCTCTCTGACATTTTAGAGTACCGCAACGGTGTCAGCGTCGAAGTCGTCAATACCGATGCTGAGGGGCGCCTGGTGTTAGCCGACGGTCTGATCGATGCCAGTGCCTCTCAGGCTGGAGTCATTATAGATGCGGCGACCCTAACGGGTGCAGCATTGACCGCCATGGGCGATGAATACAATGCACTGTTCTGTATGGACGACACTCTCGCGCAACAATTTGATCAGATAGCAGAACGTGAATACGACCTTACATGGCGCCTGCCACTGACCGCTAAACATGCCTTCAAATGCCCATCTGACTACGCAGACACTGCCAATAGCAGAGCGGTACCCGGCGGTGGCACGGGTGGTGCCAGTAACGCTGCCGGCTTCCTCTCGCGCTTTGTTGAAAAACCAGAGAGCTGGATCCACCTGGACCTGGCCGCATGCTTCGTACCCAACGCCAACAGCTTGTGGTCAGCCGGTTCGAATGGCCGCGGAGTTCGCAGCATCGCCGCTTTCTTAAATCAGCTTTAACTCAGCAAGTATGCCCGAGATGATCACCATGTCTCGGGCATTATTTTGTCTATTTTTTCAGCCCAAGGTATTTTACGCAGCTATTTTGTCGATCATTAATTGCGCTTTTACTTTTATATTCATCTTCCGAGTTAAAAATAGTTTGAATTTTAACCAGCTGAAAATTAGCTTTGCCAATAAACACTGACAATACTATTTGTTGCTAATGCAACTAATTTTCATGATTGTGCCTATACAGACTCGCTTAAACCACATAAATTTACTTTTTGTGCTATTTTTAGACAGCAAATATTGACTCTATTTTTATCGACTAATATGCCCGCAAACGTAAAAGGGGCTTGCATTTGCAGGTTAAAAAAGTTTCAATGCGAAACTTGTCTTGCAAAATGCTTTATACTTAAAACAGTTTGCATTTTTAAGAGGTTCTACAAGAGCCGATAAAAATATCCATAATAATAAAGGCTAGAGCTCTGCATTAATTCAGTGTTCCCCACAAGGGATGAGTTTATGCGCCAAAAGAGAGTTGCCACACAGGAGATTATTCCTTGATCAAAGTCGATGCTATTTCCAAGCATTTTGGCGGTGTTCGAGCAATCGATAATGTGAGCTTTGAAATCAAAAAAGGCTCTATTACCGGTTTAATTGGCCCTAACGGTGCCGGAAAAACCACGATGTTCAATACTATTGCCGGCCTGCACAAGCCAACTCACGGCCGCATTTTACTCGATAATGAAGATATGGACGGTTTAGAGCCGCACCAACTTTTCGATAGAGGTTTACTGCGTACATTCCAACTCGCCCATGAATTTTCCACTATGACCGTGCTAGAGAACCTGATGATGGTTCCAGCCAATCAATTAGGTGAAAAGTTAGTCAATACCTGGATTCGCCGCAGTGCCATCAAAAAGCAAGAGCGCGAAATTCGTCAAAAAGCCGAAGAAGTTATAGATTTCCTTAAAATTGGTCACGTGGCCCGAGAACTAGCGGGTAACCTTTCAGGTGGTCAGAAGAAACTTCTGGAGTTGGGTCGCACTATGATGGTCGATGCCAAAGTGGTATTACTCGACGAAGTTGGCGCCGGTGTCAATCGCACCTTACTTGGCGAAATCGGTGACGCTATCATCAAACTAAATAAAGAGCGCGGTTACACTTTTTGCATGATAGAGCACGATATGGACTTTATCGCCAAGCTCTGTGATCCGGTGATAGTCATGGCCGACGGCAAGATATTGGCCCAGGGCACTGCCGCAGAAGTCACCAGCAATGAAGCAGTGATCGAAGCTTATTTGGGCACAGGTGTAAAAAACAAAAAGCCAGCTGCAAGCAGTGAGGTCAGTTCATGAGCTATTTAATAGGCAAGAACCTCAGCGGCGGCTACGGCGGTCCCGACATTCTAAAAGGCTGCGATATTGAAGTGGCTAAAGGTGAAGTCGTTGTTATAGTTGGCCCCAACGGCGCCGGCAAGTCTACCGCGATGAAAGCCTTCCTCGGCATGTTGCAGATGACTGGCGGCAGCATCACTCTCGGTGGTGAAGACATTATGCATATGTCACCCCAGGAGCGAGTTCGCCACGGTATCGGCTTTGTGCCACAGACTCACAACGTATTCACCGGCATGACAGTCGAAGAAAATTTGGAAATGGGTGCCTTTATCCGCGACGATGATATCAGCGGCACTATGGAAGAAATTTACGAGCTGTTCCCTATTTTAAAAGAAAAGCGCTTTCAAGCCGCAGGCGAGCTATCCGGTGGACAGCGCCAGCAAGTGGCAGTGGGACGGGCAATGATGACCCGCCCCTCAGTACTGATGCTGGATGAGCCTACCGCCGGTGTCTCACCTATCGTTATGGATGAACTATTCGACCGTATTCTGGAAGTCAGAGCCAGAGACGTCGCCGTATTGATGGTTGAGCAGAACGCGCGCCAGGCGCTGGAAATAGCTGATAAAGGTTACGTGTTGGTAATGGGTGAAAACCGCTTTACCGGTACCGGTGCCGAGCTGTTGGCTGATGCTGAAGTACGTAAATCTTTCTTGGGGGGATAAAACATGCCTGAATTTATCGACATTTTAAACGCCCTTGTACTGATGACAAACTACGTTATCTTACCGGCGCTAACTTACGGATCTCAATTGGCACTCGGGGCACTGGGTGTCACGCTAGTCTTTGGCATCTTACGCTTTTCCAACTTCGCCCACGGCGATACTATGGCTTTCGGCGCTATGGTAACTATTCTGATTACCTGGTGGTTTCAATCCATGGGTATCAGTTTCGGGGTGCTGCCTACCGCACTTTTGGCGCTGCCTTTTGGCATTGTTTTAACCGCTGCCTTTTTACTCTTTACCGATCGTTATGTCTATAAACACTACCGCGGCATCGGAGCCAAGCCTATCACTTTTGTGATGGTGTCAGTCGGTGTGATGTTCGTCATGAACGGCTTAGTGCGCTTTGTTATTGGTCCTCAAGATCAACGTTTCGCCGACGGTGAGCGCTTTATCTTTAAGGCCCGCGAGTTTAAGGACTGGTCCGGCCTGGCTGAGGGGCTGGCACTGCGAAGCTCTCAGGTCATCACTATCGTTATTGCGATTGCCTTAGTGGCAGCGCTGTTCTGGTTCCTGCAAAAGACCAAAACCGGTAAAGCTATGCGCGCCTTTTCCGACAACGAAAACCTGGCCTTACTCTCGGGCATAGACCCAGATAAAATCGTCCGTATCACCTGGATTTTAGCGGCCATACTGGCCACTGTTGCCGGGGTATTGTACGGCCTGGATAAGAGTTTCAAACCTTTTGTCTATTTCCAACTACTGCTGCCAATTTTCGCCGCCGCCATCGTCGGTGGATTAGGCAAACCAATTGGAGCGATAGCCGGTGGTTTTATTGTGGCTTTCTCGGAAGTGGCAATTACCTACGTCTATAAAAAGTTTTTAATCTATCTACTACCGACCGATATGGAACCGGACAGCTTAGTGCAATTGCTGGCCACAGAATATAAATTCGCGGTTTCCTTTGTCATCTTAGTCTTAGTCTTGTTAGTTAAGCCTACCGGCTTATTTAAAGGGAAAGTAGTATGAATATTTTAACAAATAGCACACTGCGCCCCTATCTGGTCTTCGCTATCATGGCGGCGCTGCTAATATTTGTCGGTACCACTCAGTCCTGGGGTGTAGCGCTGACACTAATCAACATGTGTATTATCTCGGCAATTATGGCCTTAGGGGTGAATATCCAATGGGGTTACGCCGGACTGTTTAACGTCGGCATCATGGGATTTTGTGCCTTGGGCGGTGCCGCTGCTGTACTCGTATCTAAAGCACCGGTCAACGAAGCTTGGAGTGCCGGTGGCACAGGTATCGGCCTGGCACTGTTAGCTCTAGTTGGCGGATGCAGTTTTGTCTTTATCCTCAATAAACTTTGGGGTAAGAGACCACTGCGCAAAACCGCTACTTTCCTGGCAGCTTTAGCCGTGTACTTTTTAGCACGACACTTCTACGACCCGGCCAGCGCTGCTATCGAAGCAGTCGACCCGGCCAAAACCGGCTATTTAGGCGGCATGGGTCTTCCTATTGTCTTCTCCTGGCTGGTCGGTGGTCTGTTCGCCGCCGGTGCCGCCTGGTTAATCGGTAAAGTGACTTTAGGTCTGCGTACCGATTATCTTGCGATCGCCACACTAGGTATAGCAGAGATCATAGTTGCACTGCTAAAAAATGAAGATTGGCTGACCCGTGGGGCAAAGAATGTCACCGGCTTACCGCGCCCGGTTCCCTTTGAGATAGACCTGCAACAAAGTGGTTGGTTTATCGATTTGGTGCAGAGTTTAAATTCAGGTGCATTAACTAATTTAGCCACAGATGAGCGTGCAGCGGCCCTCAAGACTCTGGTTATGGACGCCTCTGGAATCTTCGTCAAACTCTGTTACGCCGGGTTATTTTTAGCGGTATTAGTGATCTTGTTTACTTTGTGTCAGCTGGCGCTGAACTCGCCATGGGGACGCATGGTGCGTGCTATCCGCGACAATGAAACGGCCTCCGCAGCCATGGGCAAAGATATCAAAGCCCGACACTTGCAAATATTTGTTATAGGCTCGGCGGTAGTGGGAATTGCCGGCGCGATGATGACCACGCTGGACGGACAGTTCACTCCGGGAACTTACAACCCACTGCGCTATACATTCCTGATTTGGGTAATGGTGATCGTTGGGGGCTCAGGTAATAACTTAGGCTCTATCTTCGGTGGTTTCCTGGTCTGGTTTGTCTGGATAGAAGCAGAACCTTTAGGCACTTGGCTAATGAGCCTGGTCACATCTGGCATGGATCCCGCCAGTGATCTGCGTGTACATCTGATTGGCAGCGCTCAGTATATGCGCCTGATGGTGATGGGAGCAGTACTTCTGTTGGTAATGCGCTTTACCCCGGGGGGGATCCTTCCGGAAAAATCAGGACACAATTAATTCAGCGCTCTGTCCGTGTTAACTCTTTATTAGCATGGGCTGGGAGCCTGGAAGAATTAGCCAGTCTTTCACTCAGCTGGCTATGGGAGATGCATACAGGCAAAGCTTGTTGCTGCTCCCGTATACCTTTAAGTACTTATCGGCGATAGGTACCTAATTAAAGGCAGGTAGTTATTTTTATTAAGTGCCTGTTATTTAAGCGCAGTCTGTGTAAAATGCCATGACTGTATAATGATAATAAAACTAAAAATGGTATTAGCTGCCTGACAAAATATCCGCAGGCACTACATCAGAAAACTTGGAGAATACCGATGAAAAAGCATCTTTTGACCGTCGCTCTAGCCGCTGCATTGGCTACATCTGGTTTGGCTAACGCTGCCGACAGCATCAAAGTAGGCGTTATCTTAGGCTATACAGGTCCGATCGAATCACTGACTCCCGACATGGCTGCATCTGCAGAGTTAGCTTTTAAAGAAGCCTCTGACTCCGGCATGTTATTGGGTGGTAGCACTATCGAAGCTATCCGCGCCGACTCAACTTGTATCGATGCATCAGCTGCAACTGCCGCTGCTGAGCGTCTAATCACTGCTGATAAAGTTGTCGCTATCATGGGCGCTGACTGCTCTGGTGTAACAACCGCTATCGCTAACTCAGTTGCTGTTCCCAATGGTGTAGTGATGGTCTCTCCGTCAGCGACTACTCCAGCGCTAAGTACTATTGAAGATAAAGGTTTCTTCTTTCGCACAGCACCCTCTGACGCTCGCCAAGGCCAAGTATTAGCTGACGCTGTATTTGAAGCCGGTACTACCAACATCGCTGTTACTTATACTAACAACGATTACGGTAAAGGTTTATCAGACTCTTTCGTTGGCGCTTTCAAAGCACTGGGCGGTAAAGTCTCTATCGTAGCTGCTCACGAAGACGGCAAGGCTGATTACTCAGCTGAAGTTGCTGCACTTGCGGCCTCTGGTGCCGACAAGCTAGCAGTACTAGGTTACTTAGATCAAGGCGGTAAGGGCATCATTCAAGCCTCTATCGACACTGGTGCATTTGAAACTTTCGCCCTTGGCGATGGCATGATCGGCCAGTCTCTGGTCGATGCTTTCGGTGGCGACATGGTTGACACTATCGGTACCTCCCCTGGTGGAGAGAGCGATGCAATGACCAATTTTATAAAGATGGCTAAAGCAAACAAAATCGGTGGTGAAGGCCCGTATGACGGAACTTCTTACGATGCCGGCGCTTTAATCGTACTGGCTATGCAAGCTGGCGGTTCAGCAGATCGCGCTGCTATCCAGGCTAACATGATGACAGTTGCAAACGCTCCAGGTACTAAGATTTACCCTGGCGAGCTGAAAAAAGCACTTGAAATCCTTGCCGGTGGTGGTCAGGTTGATTACGTTGGTGCCACTAACATTGAGTTCAATACCGTTGGTGAAGTTAACGGTGTATACCGTCAGCTAGAGATCAAAGACGACAAGTTCTCACTCGTTAAAGTTCGCTAAGCATTGATGCTCTGCATTAGCTAACTACTTGCTCGTTAGCTAAAACGGAAAGCCGGTATAATTATTTATATTGGCTTTTTTTTCGGAAAATTTTCAGCTATAAATGCAAATAGCTATATTTTATGTTGTGGATTAAATAACCGGGGATAGAATTTGAGTGATAACCAGAATATAAAAGCTGCCGCAATCATGATGCTATCTATGGCGCTGTTCACCACCGGCGATGCCATTATCAAATTTCTCAGTGACGACTTACCCATCGGCCAAATATTGTTCCTGCGTGGCTCTCTGGTCTGTCTGCTATTTGTTATCCTGCTAAAAAGGCAGCAACAGCAAATACTGCCCAAAGAGGGCTGGAACCGCTGGAATCTACTGCGAGCCCTGTTTGAATTAATGATTGCCGCCAGCTATTTAGTAGGTCTGATATTACTGCCCTTAGCTACCGCTGTAATATTGGTTTTCAGTGGCCCTATCATGCTCACTATTCTCGCCGCCACTGTACTCAAAGAACAAGTCGGCTGGCGTCGCTGGAGCGCAGTACTACTAGGTTTTGTCGGCGTGATTCTAGTCGCTGACTTGGAGCAGGCTTCGCTCACTTCCTGGGCAGTATTACTGCCACTACTGGCCGCTTTTCTAACTGCCCTGCGGGATATTTTTGTGCGCAATATTCCCAGCGTGCTCAGTTCGACCCAAATCGCTTTCACCACCGCCTGGATCGTCACTATTGGCGGCTTGTTGACCTTGCCCTTTGGTTGGAATAGCGTCACTAGTGAACACGCGGGGTTACTGGCGCTCGGCAGTGTCTTTATCATGGCCGCCTATTTAAGTTATGTTGTCACCACGCGCATTGGCGAGCTCTCTTTTATCGCCCCGTTTAAATACACTTCGATCCCGCTGGCGATGTTGATCGGCTATCTGATCTGGGGGGATGTGCCCAGCACTAGTTCTTACCTGGGGACGGCGATTATTATTGGCTCGGGGATGTTTATATTTGCCCGAGGCAAAAATAAGCAGCAGGCGTGAGGCGTGAGGCGTGAGGCGTGAGTTTTGCAGTATTATACTCAGTGTCAAAGTTAATCCAATAAATTGATATTGGAAAAACAACCACGGCTTTTGAGTTAGCGACTAAAGACATACCTTAAAAGAAAAATCAGTTGTTTCTTACAGTCGTGAGTCAGCGATACCTTCAAGTACAAAAAAAGCCCTCTCGGGCTTTTTTTAACGCAAACTAATACTTAGAAAGTACCGTTCTCATAACCGCTAGCCATATCTTCAAGGCTGATAGCTTTTAGCTTACTGGCCTGCCCCGCAGCATTAAACGCCTCATAGCGGGCGATACTGATATCGCGCATTGCCACTGTAGATACCGCTAAGAATTTGCGTGGATCGAATTCAGACGGGTTCTGCGCCAGGAAGCGACGCACTGCACCGGTGGAGGCCAAACGTAAGTCGGTATCGATATTGATCTTGCGCACACCGTGCCTGATGCCCTGTACAATTTGCTCAACCGGCACACCGTAAGTTTCAGGAATTTCTCCACCAAATTCATTGATGATAGCCAACCATTCCTGGGGTACTGAAGAGGAACCGTGCATGACCAGATGGGTGTTGGGAATGCGACTGTGAATGTTTTTGATTAAATCGATAGACAGAATATCGTCAGTCGGCGGACGGCTGAACTTGTAGGCACCATGGGATGTACCACAGGCAATTGCCAGTGCGTCTACTTTAGTTTTAGCCACAAAGTCAGCGGCCTCTTCAGGATCGGTAAGCATCTGTTCCATAGAGAGCTTGCCCTCTGCACCAACACCATCTTCCTCGCCCGCTTCACCGGTCTCCAGAGATCCCAGACAACCTAACTCTCCTTCAACAGAGACACCACAGGCATGGGCCATTTCCACCGTGCGACGGGTAACCTCGACGTTGTACTCATAAGACGCTGGGGTTTTACCGTTTTCCAACAGCGATCCATCCATCATTACCGATGAGAAGCCCATGGCGATAGAGCGCTGACAAATAGCAGGGGAAGTACCGTGGTCCTGATGCATGCAGACGGGAATGTGTGGAAACTCGGCGATGGCCGCAAGAATCATGTGCCTTAAAAAATTAGATCCTGCGTACTTTCTGGCACCTGCTGATGCCTGCACTATAACTGGGGAATCCGTTTTATCGGCGGCTTCCATTATCGCCCGCATCTGCTCTAAGTTGTTTACGTTAAAGGCGGGAATACCGTAGTCATTTTCCGCTGCATGATCCAGCAGTTGGCGCATCGAGATTAATGCCATGTCACATTACCTGTCATTTTCAGTCATTATAAAACGACAGTTAAAGGCTCGTGTTTAACTGCCATCGATTTCGAGCGGCATTCTAACAGAGCGCGACCGATAAACATAAAAATCTAGCAACTTTTTCACTCTGGTCAATTACAGTCCGAGCATGTTTTCCGGCTTCAGTGCATTCACTAACACTTCCTCACTGAGCAGTCTTTGCCGACGAATTACATCCAGTACACTGCAGTTCTCTGCCAGCGCCGTTTTGGCGATGCGACTGGCCGTTTCATAGCCTAGCAGAGGCGTTACCGCGGTGATCAGGCCGATACTACGATTGACTTGCTGCAGGCAAACTTCTCGATTGGCTGTGATGCCGACTACACAGCGCTGCTTAAACATCTGCATCGCCTTGGTTAACATGCGAATAGACTCTAGGGTATTGAAGGCGATCAGCGGCTCCATTGCATTGAGTTGCAACTGCCCGGCCTCTGCGGCCATTGTAATAGCTAAATCATTGCCTATCACTTGATAGGCAACTTGATTAACCGCCTCGGGGATCACCGGGTTGATTTTACCTGGCATAATTGAACTGCCCGGCTGTTGCGCCGGTAAATTAATTTCATTCAAACCACAGCGCGGCCCCATACTCAGCATCCGAAGATCATTAGCTATTTTCGACAACTTTACCGCCAGACGTTTCAACATACCTGAGAACAGCACAAAAGCCCCCATATCTGAGCTGGCCTCGATCAAGTCGCTGGCCTGTTGAAACTGAATGCCGCTGAGCTCTGACAAATGCCCCACTGCCAGGCCCGCATACCTAGCATCGGTATTAATAGCAGTACCTATCGCCGTACCGCCTAAATTAATTTCCTTTAATAGCTCAGTTAAACCGGCAATACGCTGCACGTCTTCAGCTAATGTTGAAGCATAAGACTGAAACTCTTGACCTAAGGTCATAGGCACTGCATCTTGTAATTGAGTGCGACCCATTTTGATCACATCGCTAAACTCAGCGGCTTTAATGGCAAAAGCATCGCGCAACTGCGACAGCGAACCGACTAATTCACTGTGCTGTAGTAAGATAGAAAGGCGCACAGCGGTGGGATAGGCATCGTTGGTCGATTGCGACATATTGACGTCATTGTTGGGATGCAAATATTGATAACTGCCTCTGCTTTTATGCAGAAACCCCAGACCGATGTTGGCAATCACCTCATTGGCGTTCATGTTGGTGGAGGTTCCGGCACCTCCCTGAATCATATCCACCACGAATTCACCGTGGTACTGCCCCGCCAAAATACACGCCACTGCCTGTTCGATGGCTGCTAGCTTAGTTGCTGACAACAATCCCAGATCGGCATTCGCTTTGGCACAGGCGAGTTTCACCATTGCTAAAGCATTCACTAATTTTGGAAAGTGATTGAGAGGCACACCGCTGAGGTCAAAATTTTGCAGGGCTCGCTGAGTCTGAATACCGTAATAGGCCGACTCTGGTACTTTTTCCTGGCCCAATAAATCTTTTTCTTCTCTGCTAGCGGTTAATCCTGCAGTAGCAGTGGATAAATCTGTCATAGCTTATGATCTCTTAGTCGTTGCAAAGCGCTTGCTAGATATAACTAAGACAAAGCATAAGAACAATATTTTTTCATTAAAAACAACGTATTACAATATGGAATATAATATTCCAAAAGATAATATCGGTATCAAGTCAGTGAGTTAGGGCTTGTAATCCCTTTTATCTAATCCGTATTTCTTCATTTTGTCATACAAGGTTTTGCGTGCCAGCTCCAAGCTATTTTGCGTATCTTGAACAGAGCCACCACATTTTCCCAACTCGGTATGGATTAGCATCTTTTCAAATTGCGCTACTTGCTCAGCCAGGTTTAGACCCGACTGCTCCTGGGGGATCAATTTATTGTCAAAGTCGAACGTGCAATTCTCACCTAACAGCACATTGCGCTCGGCAATGTTCCGCAACTCTCGGATATTACCGGGCCAGTCATGACTCATCAGAGCCGCCATCCGCTCCCGGGACAACTCTTCTACATCGCGACCGTATTGGGTGGAAGCTATGATCGAGAAATGCTGAAACAACAGCGGGATATCTTCTTTTCGACGGCGCAGCGGCGGTATTGTAACTTTGACCACGTTTAGCCGATAATATAAATCTTCTCTGAATAACCTCTGCTCAGCCAGTGCTTTAAGGTCGACTTTGGTGGCCGCTATGATCCGTAAATCCAAGTTTATAGATTCATTCGAGCCAAGCCGCTCTATGCTGCGATCCTCGATAACTCTGAGTAATTTGACCTGCAGCGCCAGCGGCATACTCTCAATTTCATCCAGAAATACGGTACCGCCATCTGCGTATTCAAACTTGCCGATACGCCGCGCCTTGGCATCGGTAAAGGCACCTTTTTCATGGCCAAACAACTCGCTTTCAATCAGGCTCTCGGGCACAGCCCCACAGTTGATCGCCACAAATTTATGCTCGCGTCTGTTACTGTGCTCGTGGATATAGCGCGCCAAAAGATCTTTGCCGGTACCGGTTTCCGCCTCGATCAAGATATCTGTCGGGGCGTCTGCAACACTGCCCACTAAACGGCGCAGCTGTACTATTTCAGCGCTGTTACCAATGATTCTCGGCCCCAGGGCCACTTGCGTTTCCAGCTCGTTGCGCAGTCGGTGATTCTCTAAGCTCAAGGCGCGCTTTTCACTGGCCCGGCGAATCACATCCAATAGTTTGTCAGGGGAAAAAGGTTTCTCCAGAAAATCGTAGGCACCCTGTTGAATCGCCGACACCGCCATAGAGATATCCCCATGGCCGGTCATTAGAATCATCGGAATTTCGCTGTCAATGCTGGATATCTGCCCCATCAAGGTCAAACCATCCATCCCCGGCATACTGATATCTGACACTATCACCCCGTCCCACTGCGCCCGCAGCTGCTCAAGAGCAGCCTCTGCACTGGCGCAAGTAATGACCTCGAAACCTGCCAGTTCGATGCTCTGCGCCAGTGACATGCGTATAGACTTTTCGTCGTCTACTAATAGCACTTTGTTAGAAAACTTATTATCTTTGGGCTGCTGCATCTTTTACTTAGATCCTGTGTTTAGCAGTACATTAAATTCAGCACCCCCGAACGGGGATTGAGAATCAGAACTGTTATAATTTTTCGCTGATAGCTGACCGCCGACATCTTCAATGATCCGCTGTGAGATCGACAGTCCTAGGCCCAGGCCCTGCCCCTCTTTTTTGGTGGTAAAGAAAGGTTCAAATATCTGTGTTAGCTTTTCTTCATCAATTCCGGGGCCATTATCACGAACACTGATTAGCAATTGCCGATTTTTCGTTAACTGTTGAGCGATCACTATTTTTGGTGCAGTCTCGGCCTCGACCGCCTGCATCGCATTGGCAATCAAATTCACCATCACTTGCTCCAGACGCAGTAAGTCCCCTGAGACAAAGTGATCTTGTTGCGATTCGGGCCAGTCAACTTCAACCTTAGATTTTTCTAGTCGTGGATATAAAATTGCCAGTACTCCGGCGCGCAACGCAGATACAGGTACCCGCTGAGGCTGACCACTACTCTTGCGAGAAAACTCCTTTAGCGGGTGTAAGATCTTGGCCATACGCTCGGTCAGTTGGGCAATTTCATCTAAATTCTCATCCACGGTACGCTCTTTATCCAACTTTAGAAATTTTCTGGCATTATCCGCATAGCCACGTATAGCCATCAATGGCTGATTTAGCTCATGATTGATGCCCGCTGACATCTGACCTATAACAGCCAGCTTGGCGGTTTGAATTAACTCATTTTGGGTCTGGCTATGTTGCTTAATTTCTTTTAACAAGCGCTCATTGGCATTGGTCAGCTCAAGAGTGCGCTGCTCTACCCGACTTTCAAGTAATTGTCTGGATTGATCTAATTGCGCCTCGTACTCTTTGCGCTCAGTAATATCCTGCACTGTGATCAAAAAATTCAAATCCCCTTGCTGACGCATTTTCCCGACCACAAATTCAATCGGTACTTGCCTGTTGTCGCCACAGAGCACTCTCCCCGCTATCAGCGTTTCTACGCTGGACGAGCGCTGCTGATCGATCTGTTGCAAATATAGCTGTAGATCAACATCTAACAACAGCTGATAGAATTCCCTGCCGGTTAATTCATCTTCGGTGTAGGCAAATAGTTTTTGTGCTGTGACGTTCATCGACTCGATACAACCTTTAGTATCTAAGGTAATCAATCCGGCCCAAGTGTTATTGATAATCGCTTTAACTTTAGCTTCACTGCTCTCCAGTGCCTGTAATTCGCGCAGTTCAAACTGACTGCGCTGTTTAGCGATTCTGCGCCTGGCAATGATTACCATCACCAACAAAACCACGGCAATGTACACAGTTCCCACATAGAGTAGGGTTGCAAGTACTTGTCGCTGCACGCTCTCCAGGTCCGCTAAAATAGAGACATTAAGATCACTGTTGCCGACTATGCCCGACTGCATCAGATACTGCTGCTCTGTTTTACTGCCATCGGCCTCGCTCAACGTGATTATCTGGCTGTTTTTACCGCTGGGCTGCCACTGGGTAATATTTAAGGGCACTAGTTTCTTGTCAAGGTAGCGCTTACTGCTCTCAATGCGCTGTAAATCATCAGCTGCCAGTGGCTTTAAGGTTTTAAATATCCAGTCTTTACGGGTGGAAATAAAAATCACCCCGTCTTCATCAGAAACCAGTAACTTAATATCTTTTTCGTTCCAGTCCCTCTCTATTTCATTGAGATCAATTTTAACCACTATGACCCCGAGGATGCGCTCTTTATGGCGCACCGGATAAGAGTAGAAAAAACCGCGTCTTTTGGAGGTTGTGCCCAAGGCAAAATACTGACCTAAGCCACCTGCGATGGCGATTTTGAAGTAAGGTCTGTAATTGAAATTTCCGCCTATAAATGAGCGTTGGCTGGCCCAGTTACTGGAGGCGACGGTCAGGCCATCGCCATTCATCAGGTAGCTGTCGCGCGTGCCGAGTATTCGGTTGATTTCGCTCAACAGACGATTGGCTCGCAGCAAATCATTTGAATTGGCCTGTGCACGCAGCATCCGTACTAGATCGGGGTGCTTTGATAACAGCTGCGGTATGTCACGAAAACGCGCCAGTTTTTGCCGCATCGTCAAGATGTAGCGATTCAGGTCGGCATGGGTACGTTGCTGTAATTCGCTGATGGCATTTCTCTGAGAGTACTCAGAAATTAAGCTGAGCAGGAAAACTAGCCCTATGGTCAAAAGTATCGTTATAAATGAGCGCTTAAACATCGATGGACTAACACCTGACAGACAAAAATGTGCCTATATACTACGCGATTGTCTAATTTACTGGAATAACTGGAATAAAGAGTTTGCCTGTAGGCGGCAGAATAATTATCACAAGTTGGCCACTGCGGTTTATACTCCCAGCTCTGTATTATCGGTATTTTGGAACAAGTCGCAATGGATATAGCTCAACAGATCGCAACCGGATTAGAGATAAAGAAACACCAGGTAGAGGCAACCATACAACTACTCGATCAGGGCGACACTGTGCCTTTTATCGCTCGCTACCGCAAAGAAGCTACAGGCGCCCTGGATGATATACAATTGCGCCAGCTGGCCGAGCGATTGGAGTATCTGCGACAACTGCAGCAGCGTAGGCAGAGCATCTTAAAAAGTATCGCGCAGCAGGGAATGCTCACTGAGGCACTGAAAAACGCAATCGACAGCTGTCAGCATAAAACCGCCCTTGAAGATTTGTACTTGCCCTATAAAGCTAAACGTAGCACTAAAGCGCAATCTGCCATAGATGCCGGGTTAGAAGCCCTGGCGGATGCCTTAATGGCCGATGAGAGTGTCAATCCGGAATATATCGCCAAGTCGTTCCTCAACGGCAAAAAAAATATTTTCAACGTAGAAGATGCACTTGACGGAGCCGAACAGATACTCATGCAGCGCTTAGCTGATGATGCAAAACTACTTGGTCTGTTGCGCCAATGGTTAAATACCAACGCATTGTTAGAAGTCAAAGCGAAACGCGGTAAAGCGGATCAGCAGAGTAAGTTTCGCGATTATTTTAACTATTCTCAGGCACTCAACAAAGTACCAGCGCACCGGGCGCTGGCAGTCTTTCGCGGTATTAAAGAGGGAGTGTTAAAACTGGCGATATTGCCTCCTGCGCATAATTTACTTTATCCGCAGCGATTAATAGAACAACAGCTGGATTTGAGTAAGCGGCGAACTCAGGATTACTGGCTCAGACAACTGGCAGAACGTGCCTGGCAAGATAAACTACAGCCGCAATTGCAAAGTGATTTGTCTAAAGCATTGCGCGAGCGCGCTGAAATAAACTCTATCGATGTGTTTGCGAAAAATTTATCCGATTTATTGATGGCGGCCCCTGCGGGACAAAAAATCACTTTGGCGCTGGATCCTGGGCTGCGCAGTGGTGTGAAAGTTGCCGTTTTAGCCGCTAATGGCGAGCTGCTAGCAGAGTCAGTAATTTATCCACATGCCCCGCAAAAACAGTGGACAAACGCATTAGCCAGCTTGAAAGTGTTAGTGGAAAAATATGCAGTTGCCCTGATCAGTATCGGCAATGGCACCGGCTCCCGGGAGACCGAGCAATTAGTCAAAGAACTGCAGAGTCACACATCAATCGCTTTCACTCAAGTACTGGTCAGTGAAGCGGGCGCCTCTGTGTACTCAGCATCACAGCTCGCCAGCAACGAATTTCCGGATGTAGACGTCAGCATTCGCGGCGCCATCTCCATTGGCAGACGGTTGCAAGATCCGCTGGCAGAACTGGTAAAAATTGAGCCCAAGGCAATAGGTGTCGGCCAGTATCAGCACGATGTCAACCAAAAGGCGCTGGGGTTAAAGCTGGCTGCGGTGGTTGAGGACTGTGTCAATAAAGTCGGCGTCAATTTAAACAGCGCCTCAGTGCAGTTGTTGACCCAAGTAGCAGGTATTAACCAAAGTATCGCTGAAAACATTGTTAACATGCGTGCGCAGCGCGGCACCTTTAACAATCGCCAGGCACTGCTTAAAGTCCCAAGACTGGGGGAGAAAGCCTATCAACAGTGCGCCGCTTTTCTGCGGATAGATAACGCTGCTCAGCCGCTGGATAATAGTGCCGTCCACCCGGAGAGCTACCATCTGGTAGAGAAAATGGCTGCCAGTGTGCAGGCCAGCAGCGCTCAGTTAATCGGTAACCAGGAGTTGCTACAACAGCTTAATGTTGAACAATTAAGCAACCAATATGGCCGCTATACCGTGGTAGATACTATTGCCGAGCTGGCGAAACCCGGACGCGATCCCAGACCCGAGTTTACAACTGCCAATTTTGCTGACGATGTCACTACCATCAATGACCTGGCCAATGACATGCAGCTTGAAGGGGTAGTCACTAATGTCACCAATTTTGGCGCTTTTGTCGACATAGGTGTGCATCAAGATGGCCTCGTACATATTTCCCAGCTGGCCAATCAATTTGTTAAAGACCCGCACAGTGTAGTCAAGACAGGCCAAATAGTGCAGGTAAGAGTGCTAGAAGTGGATGCTCAGAGAAAGCGTATTGCACTGAGTATGAAATAAGCTTTTGCGGGTATCTATTTGGGGTAATCATCCTGCAGTGAGAATTGGTAATCTGTCACTGCAGCGTCTATCTGAGTATCGACACTCAATTTAATCATCAGTCGTAAATCATTCGCAGAATCAGCATGACTGAGCGCGGACTCATAGCTGATTTCACCGTGCAGGTAAAGCTGGTACAGAGACTGATCAAAGGTCTGCATGCCCAGATTAGAGGATTTCTTCATCGCATCTTTGATATCGCCAAAGCGACCTTTACTAATTAACTCGCCCACCAACGGGGTATTAAGTAGTATTTCAGTTGCCACCCGTCTGCCCTCACCATTTTTCGCCGGGATTAACTGCTGCGCAATAATGGCTTTTAAATTCACCGACAGCTCCATGCGCAATTTCTCATGATACTCCGCGGGAAACATGTTGATAATTCTAGCCAGCGCCTGGTCGGCATTATTGGCGTGTAAGGTGGCCAGACACAGCTGACCGGTTTCCGCGAACGTTAAACCATAGCGCATTAACTCTAAATTGCGTATTTCGCCCATCAGAATGACATCCGGAGACTGGCGTAAACTGTTGTGCAGTGCCTGCTCAAAAGAGTCTGTATCGATACTGACTTCTCGCTGGGTAATAATACTCTGCTTGTGCGAGTGCATAAACTCAATCGGGTCTTCAATAGTAATGATGTGTCCAGCGCTGTTGGCATTGCGGTAATCTATCAGAGAGGCGAGTGAAGTACTCTTGCCAGTGCCGGTGGCGCCAACAAATAAAATCAAACCGCGCTTTGACAGGGAGAGCTCTTTAAGCAGAGCGGGCAAATGCAGTTCTTCCAGTGAAGGTATTTCAGTGTATATACGCCTCAGCACCATAGCTGGGGTCCCGCGCTGGTAGTAAGCACTTACCCTAAAGCGGCCAATATCGACACTTATGGCAAAATTACACTCTTGTGTCTGCTCAAATTCTTTTCTCTGGCGGGTGTTCATCGCACTGTGGACCAACATCCGTACTTGCTCATCGCTCAGCGGTTGCTCTGAAACAGCGACCAATTCACCACTGACTCTGATGCTCGCCTTGGCATCAGTGACTAAAAACAAATCTGAGGCTTTTTGCTTGACTATTTCTTCTAACAAATCATTAAGAATCACAGATTGACCTTATATTTACGCAGCTATTTATTACCCCGCGACAAACTCCCTGTTCATCAACAAACTAATATCCTACAGTACCCAGAAGACTTTTATCTAACTTAAATACATATATTATCAAGCCATCAATGCTCTTCAGGGAAAAATAAGCAAGCGACACTAGCAGTAGCTAAACTGACTTTAACTACTGGCTTCAGCCTTAAAAAGCACTGGGGACTTTCGCTTTTTCTCTGGCGGCTTCACGGGAGATCATGCCATTGCGCACTAATTGGGTAAGAGACTGGTCTAAAGTGGTCATACCTACAGCGGATCCGGTCTGAATAGAAGAGTATATCTGGGCACTTTTTGCCTCGCGAATTAAATTGCGGATTGCCGGAGTGCCGATCAATATTTCATGCGCCGCCACTCGCCCGCCACCGATTTTTTTCAGTAGCGTTTGCGATATTATCCCCTCCAGGGATTCTGAGAGCATAGCTCTGACCATAGATTTTTCCCCCGCTGGAAAAACATCTATGATCCTGTCCATGGTTTTTGCCGCAGAAGTTGTATGCAGTGTACCGAACACTAAATGGCCCGTTTCAGCGGCGGATATAGCCAGGCGGATAGTTTCCAAATCTCGCATCTCTCCCACCAGAATCACATCCGGATCTTCACGCAGTGCCGAGCGTAGAGCTGCGCTGAAACTGCGGGTATCACGGGAGATTTCCCGCTGGTTGATCAAACTTTTTTTACTTTCGTGAACAAATTCTATCGGGTCTTCTAAGGTTAAAATATGGTCGGCACGGGTTTCGTTGATGTAATTAACCATCGCCGCCAAGGTGGTGCTCTTACCTGATCCTGTGGGACCGGTTACCAATACCAGACCGCGGGCTTTATTGGAGAGCGTTTCAAAAATTTTTCCCATTCCTAAGTCTGACATAGAGAGTATTTCGCTGGGGATAGTACGAAACACTGCCGCCGCTCCACGGTTCTGGTTAAAGGCATTGACACGAAACCTCGCCAGCCCCGGCACTTCAAAAGAAAAATCAGCTTCCCAGTTCTCCTCGTAATCTTTTCGTACTCTATCGCTCATTATGTCGTATATCAGCGTCTGTACTTCCTTGTCCTCCAGGGAGTCCATTTTTATTCGGCGGATTTCACCATCAACACGTATCATTGGCGGTAATCCCGCGGTAATATGCAAATCTGATGCTTTTTGTTGCACGGAAAAAGATAATAACTCTGTAATATCCATAGCTTAAATTCTCGTAATTTATTTTAAAATACAGCGCCCAGACGTCAAAGCATCAGCACATATTTACCAGGGAACATGCGAATAAGCCCCGCAAAAGATACCGGACTTATTCGTATGCACCTTAACATCGCCTATACTAAGGTTTAAAATCACAGAGTTACAGTGATTAATAGATAAAAACTCATTGGCCAATCAAGATTCTGAACAGACGACATATGATAAGCATAGCAAACAATTTAACTCAGGTTAGCACAGCTATTACCGATGCTTGCCTAAGCGCAAACCGATCCATCGACGAGGTGCAATTACTGGCCGTTAGCAAGACCAGAACTGCTGCGCAGCTGCGCGAGTTACATCGCGCAGGACAGGTTCATTTTGGCGAGAATTACCTGCAGGAAGCGCTGGATAAAATAGCAGAACTTTCACAGCTACCTCTGATCTGGCATTTTATCGGACCAATACAATCAAATAAGACCCGCGCAATCGCTGAGAACTTCAACTGGGTACACAGTGTTGATCGACTAAAAATAGCCAAGAGATTGGCTGAACAGCGCCCTGGACACTTGCCGCCGTTGAATATCTGCATTCAAGTTAACATTTCGGCCGAAGCCAATAAAGCGGGCTGTAGCATTGAAGAAACGGCAGCGCTGATAGGACAAATTTCTCAATTGCCTCAACTTAAAGTGCGCGGTTTAATGGCCATTCCAAGAGCCACACAAGTAACAGTCGAACAACAACAAGCTTTTGCCGCACTGGCGCAGTTATTATCCGACTGTCAACAACAGTATCCGAGCCTAGATACACTCTCTATGGGAATGTCTGCTGATATTGTCCCGGCCATAGAGCAAGGGGCCACTATTGTCAGGGTGGGAACAGCACTGTTTGGTCCGAGAATTTACCCTAATACACCCGCTTAATCAGCGATCAATTCAAAGAGAGTTATTATGCAAGCGACTATTGCCTTCATCGGCGCCGGTAACATGTCCAGGGCTATTTTTGGTGGCATGTTGAAAAATGGCTACCCCCCAGAGCGAATTATTGCCACGGGGCGAGACCTGGCAAAGTTAGCCGATTTGGCCGAGCTGGGAATTAAAATTGGCACTGATAATGCCTGGGCCATGGCACAGGCAAACGTTGTGGTACTGGCGGTAAAACCGCAACTTATGCAGTCTGTCATAGCCCCTCTTGCCAGCGCGGCACAACAGCATCAGCCACTAATCATTTCGGTAGCAGCAGGTATCAGTGCCAGCAGTATTGAGCAGTGGCTAGGCGGTAATTTGCCAGTCGTGCGCTGCATGCCCAACACGCCCGCGCTGGTTCAGTTGGGTGCCAGTGCTCTGTGGGCAAATGAGGGAGTCTGTCACAAACAAAAGCAACTCGCCCAGCAAATCATCGCCAACACTGGATTGGCTGTTTGGGTCGATACGCAAGATCAATTAGATGTAGTAACAGCGCTATCGGGGTCGGGACCCGCTTATTTTTTCCTGATGATGGAAGCTATGATCGACGCGGCCATTAAACAGGGATTGAGCAGAGAGGTTGCCGAGCAACTGGCATTACAGACCGCCAGTGGGGCTGCAGCTATAGCACAGCAGAGCGATGTTCAACCGGCGGAGCTCAGGCGCAGAGTAACCTCACCTAAAGGGACTACCGAGCAAGCTATATTGAGTTTCCAAGCAGCAGGTTTTGCAGAAATTATTGAACTTGGTATGCAGGCTAACATCAATAGATCTAAAGAATTGGCCATAGAGTTGGCTTGAACCTGTTATTTCCACACATTTAGCCTTATTGAATGCTAAACTTTATCTTGGAAAACACTGGCAACTCAGAAATATCTCTGGATTGTTGGTATTTCCCGGACTAACTCAGACCCATAACTAATTAGGCAGTTTACCGATGGAAGCAAACCCTCTTTTATTAATTATTCGCACCTTAGGCGATCTTTACATTTTTATATTACTGCTGCGGGTGATTTTGCAGGTCGTCCACGCCGATTACTACAATCCTATCTCTCAGGGGGTAGTACGTATAACCCAGCCGGTAATTAACCCATTTCGAAAAATGATTCCGCAAATAGCCAATACCGATTTATCCCCGGTGGTCTTTGCCCTACTGCTTAAAGCACTGTTTATCTATCTGCTATCAAGCCACGCTATCCCGTTTCTATGGATAAGCATACTGGCTTCCGCCGGAGTGCTGTACACCTTCTTGGATATCATTTTCTACGCGGTGCTGGGCTCTGTCATCATCAGCTGGGTTGCCCCCGGTAGCCCTCACCCTGCTCCCCAACTGATTATGCAAGTCACCGCACCCTTTTATAAGTTGATGCAAAAAGTTATCCCACCGATTGGCGGCTTTGACTTATCTCCGATAGTTATCATTATCTCCATTCAATTAATACAATCGCAACTGCGCCCATTTATTTAAATGGATACCAATGACCAGCTCCCTCAAGGTGCTGGTCAAATCTGCAGCGCGCTTGCCAATACTAGAATTTAGTAGAGCGATTTTAACGGCTAAAGCGCATAATTGAGCAGTTATCGAATAACTATGCCACAGCTTTTCGAGGCTGAGCTTTTAATCTATTGCTGCAAGCACATCTAAATCAGTTTTCAGCAATGAATTCAGGATCGGAGAAATATCATGAAAACGCTTTTCAATGCCATCTTCCTGCTGATGTTCAGCACTGCAGTTATGGCTCAGCAAACCGTAGAAACCCCTGATTATATAATCCATTACAATGCTTTTAACAGTACTGTAATAGATGCGGACGCCGCAAAAAAGAACAAACTAGTGCGCAGTAAATACACTGC
>MAAC01013509.1_pt1 | contig 72558 bp, 68 predicted proteins | sample 1115981 | NCBI WGS metagenome assembly MAAC01 (sample SAMN04961126, study PRJNA320927) | seawater metagenome | isolation source: sample BD02T64 sea water enriched with oil for 64 days | place: USA:Gulf of Mexico | collected 2013-07-27
TTTTCTGGCGTACAACTTTAATCGAGCGGAGGAGTTAGCATAATGGGAAATACAATTCTGCTTGGTGTTGGCATGTTTACCGCCATAGTATTAAGTCTAGTGGTACTGATTCTGATTGCCCGCTCAAAGCTGGTAAGTACAGGTGCAGTCCATATTGACATCAATGATGACCCTGAAAAAGGTGTCGATGTTGCTGCTGGTGGCAAGTTGTTGAATACTCTTGCTGATGAGAAGATTTTTGTATCTTCGGCTTGTGGTGGTGGTGGTACTTGTGCGCAATGTAAAGTCATCGTATCTGACGGTGGTGGAGATATTCTTCCGACAGAAGAGTCGCACTTTACGCCTCGTGAAGTAAAAGAAGGTTGGCGTTTAGCATGTCAAGTTGCTGTTAAGCAAGACATGAAGATCGAACTTGATGAAGCGTTCTTTGGTGTTAAGAAATGGGAATGTACTGTTAATAGTAACCCCAATGTTGCGACTTTTATTAAGGAACTTGTTCTAGACTTACCTGAAGGTGAAAATGTAAATTTTCGAGCTGGTGGTTATGTTCAGCTGGAACGCCCTGCATCAAATGTTCAATACAAAGATTTTGATATTGAAAGCGAGTACCGCGAAGATTGGGAAAAGTTTGGATTCTTTAAATACGAGTCTATTACAACTGAGCCAATCATCCGCGCTTACTCAATGGCAAACTACCCTGATGAAAAAGGCTTATTGAAGTTTAATATTCGTGTCGCAACGCCACCTCCTGGTTCACAGGGTATTCCGCCTGGCTTGATGTCTTCGTGGGTATTTAACCTTAAGAAGGGTGACAAGGTCGCAGTATACGGACCATTTGGTGAGTTCTTTGCTTCGGATAATGATGCTGAAATGGTATTTGTTGGTGGTGGTGCTGGAATGGCTCCAATGCGTTCACATATCTTTGATCAGCTCAAGCGTTTGAAAGCAACTCGAAATATGAGTTACTGGTATGGTGCAAGAAGCTTACGCGAGCTTTTCTATAAAGAAGAGTACGACACACTTGCAGCTGAGAATGATAACTTCAAGTGGCATATTGCGTTATCAGACCCGCAACCAGAAGATAACTGGGACGGTTTGACGGGATTTATTCATAATGTTCTGTATGAGGAGTATCTTAAAGATCACTCAGCTCCAGAGGATTGTGAGTACTATATGTGTGGGCCTCCAATGATGACGTCTGCTGTTATTAAAATGTTAGACGATCTTGGTGTGGAGCGTGACAATATCTTCCTTGATGATTTTGGTGGTTAATAGATTTCAAGAATATTGAGATCAAAAGTATCATGATTAGATATCTGCAGCCCGCAACACAAATACGATGGTTATTACTTATTGTATTTTGCCTTGCGGGCTGTGACGTTTCTGAATTGCAAAAATCTGAGACACAAAAAGTTGAATTGCAAAATGCTGAGGCTTTATTACATTTGTCCGGCCCTACAATGGGGACTTGGTATAATGTAAAGGTTATTTCTGAAGGTGCCATTGACCAGGGTGCTTTGTCGGGAAAAATTGAAGCCGTTCTATCTGAGATCAATAGCCTGATGTCTACTTATGACCTTGAATCAGAGCTGTCACGTTTTAATCAGCTGCCCATCAATACGCCGATGGAGTTGTCCTCTGACACCATCACTGTGTTGAAAATGGCGCTAGATCTTAGCGTGAAAACAGCAGGCGCTTTTGATGTAACAGTAGGGCCTGTTGTGAATTTGTGGGGGTTTGGACCTAGTGGTCGTTTAAAAGAGAAACCTTCGGATATGGCTATTAATGCGGCTCTTGCTCAGGTTGGGTATCAGGCATTGGTTTGGCATGGTGATAAACAGTTGTCGAAATCAAAACCAGTGTATGTGGATTTGTCGGCTATCGCGAAAGGTTTTGCCGTTGATAAGGTCGCAGGACTGCTGCGTGAACAGGGCCTTTCTCGCTTCTTGGTTGATATTGGGGGGGAGCTTGTAGCAGGTGATGACAAAGCCCCAGGTCAACATTGGAAAGTTGCAATAGAGCAAGCTGACATACATCAACGAGCGATTCAGAAGGTGCTTTCTTTGCGTCGAATAGGTGTAGCAACGTCTGGAGATTACCGCAATTTTTATGAATTTGAGGGTACACGGTATTCTCACACAATTGACCCGAGAACAGGTAAGCCTGTCACGCATGAATTGGCATCAGTATCGGTTTTACATCCCAGCGTTGCTTACGCAGATGGGGTAGCGACAGCGTTAATGGTTCTTGGTACAGAGCAAGGATATGCATTGGCAAGCAAGTTAGGGATATCAGCATATTTTATCTATAAAACACCATCTGGTTTTGAAGTGAAATCTACTGATGGTTTTCTGAACTATATTTCGAGGTAGGAAGGATGTCTGATAAAATAGGCTCTACCTACTTTTTTGAACGATTATTTTTAATAAGGTGGCACTAATGGCAACTTTTGTATTAACACTAATTATTTTTGGACTCGTTATTACCGGAATGGCTGTTGGTGTTATTTTTCAAGACAAACCCATTAAGGGCTCTTGTGGTGGCTTGAACAACATAGGTCTGGGTGGGAAATGTGATATTTGTGGTAGCGATACTAGCAAATGTGAAGATGAGGTTGATGCAGAGGCAACGAATAACGCTACTTTTGATGCATCTATGGCTTATGATGCCACCAAAAAATAACCCCTTAAAAAGCCTTACGTTTCTTAAAACCCCATTAGATGACTATCTAATGGGGTTTTTTATTTGTGCTACGCTAAATATAACTACACCGATGAATCGATTAGCGTATGCCTACACATTTTGATGTTGTTGTAATTGGTTCAGGACCTTCGGGAGAAGGTGCTGCAATGCGGGCGAGTAAAAGCGGTAAAACCGTAGCGATGGTCGAAGAAAAACCGGCCGTTGGTGGTAATTGCGCGCATCTTGGAACTATTCCATCAAAAGCATTGCGACATGCAGTCAAGCAGATCATTAGGTTTAATACCGATGCGATGTTTCGGGATATTGGCGAACCTCGGTCGTTCTCATTCCCCAAAGTACTAAAACGTGCCGAACGTATTATTGGAAAGCAGGTAGCGCTTAGAACTACCTTTTATGGTCGTAATCACGTGAAACTGTATTTTGGTGAGGCGAGGTTTACCGACAGTCATACTATCGAGGTGACAAATAGTGACGGATCGATCGAAACGCTTATTGCGGATAAAGTTGTTATCGCTACGGGGTCCCGACCTTATCGGCCAAATAATGTAGACTTTAATGCTTCAAGAATTTATGACAGTGATTCGGTCTTAAATATGGTGGATACACCGAGAAAAATTGTCATCTATGGTGCTGGAGTTATTGGGTGTGAGTATGCCTCAATTTTTTGTGGTTTAGGCGTTCGAGTTGAACTCATTAATACACGTGAGCATCTGCTAGATTTTCTTGATACAGAAATTTCCGATGCCCTAAGTTATCACCTACGTGACATCGGCGTGTTAATTCGAAACCATGAAGAATATGAAAAGGTAGAGTGTCGAGAGAATGATGTGTTAGTGCACCTTAAGTCTGGTAAATTGGTTAGAGGGGGTGCGTTTTTATGGTGCAACGGTCGCTCTGGAAATACACATAGATTGAACTTGGAAGCGGTAGGGTTGAGCGCAGATGAGCGTGGTCTCTTGGACGTTAATGAGTCTTATCAAACTATAGTCCCGCATGTCTACGCTGCTGGAGACGTCATAGGTTGGCCAAGTTTAGCCAGTGCCGCTTATGATCAAGGGCGATCCATCGGTGGTGCTGTATCAGAGATAGAAGATTTATACGTAGTAAAAGAAGTCCCCACCGGGATTTATACGATTCCAGAAATCAGTTCTATAGGAAAGACGGAGCAAGAACTAACAAAAGAAAAAGTCCCCTATGACGTAGGGCAAGCTTTTTTCAAAACGATTGCTCGGGCGCAAATTTCTGGTGAAACGGTCGGAATGTTAAAGATTTTATTTCATCGTGAATCCTTGGAAATATTGGGTATTCATTGTTTCGGGGATCAGGCTGCGGAGATTGTGCATATTGGGCAAGCAATAATGAACCAACCAGGTTGTGCTAATACGTTAGAGTATTTTGTGAATACGACGTTTAATTACCCAACGATGGCGGAGGCGTATCGAGTTGCTGCGCTAAATGGCTTGTATCGGGTGGATAGTTTATAATCTTGCCTTTCTTTCCAGAGGCTAGCGGCAAATGATTTTAGTACCATCCAATGTATATCTTGGGATTTACCGCCTTGGTTTTCTCGTGTGCGTGATAGCAGTTAGTTGGTTGGCATTTGGTTCACCGCCAGGCGGTATGGCGGCTACAGTAAGTGATAAGGTATTACACGGGGTGGCATTTGTGGTGCTTGCATATCTGCTTGCGGGTGCTTTACCGTTCCATTCGTTCTGGAAGGTGGTTTTCCCATCGTTACTTGCGTATGGTTTTTTTATTGAGCTCGTACAGTGGCAGTTATCGCATCGAGATTTTTCATTACTAGATTTTTTGGCTGATACTATCGGGGTATTTCTGTACTGGGTTTGCCACAAACCAATTTGGAAAATGAGTAAGTTTTTTCTATCAGAAAAGGGACTTCGATAATTTAGGATTTTCCTTTTTAAAAGGAGTGTAAAGTTTCCAGAGTGGTCTTGAAGTGATCTACCGCTTGCTCAGCAGAAATGAGCTCGCCGGTGTTGGTCGCTAGAGAAAGTAAATCAAGTAGCGGCTGTTGAGCTTCAAACGCTTCTCCGTCTAAATTGAAGTTGATGGCGTCACCAGAAAGCGAATTAATGGAAATACGCGTATTCTCAGATAGAGAAATGCCATTGTTTGGGTAGCTATCACTGTCGAGTGTTTGTAATAGCCGAAGGGTGTTGGTTGTTCTATCTTGATGGTTGTTTTGGTAGTCTAACTTACCATTTTGCAGCGATCCATTCAGAGTGCCAAGCTCAAGAGGGGTTACCGTGCTATTTGCAATCGCAGCGCCCAATACTAAGTTACCTATGGAAAACTCAATAATCTCGTTAGTGCTATATTGAAATGTACCGGCGGCATTCGTTATACCGGAAAATGTAGGTGTTCTGTACTGTATTCCGCTAACGGGGCTGTCGACAAAGTTGCCTGTTTTGGATTGTACTTTAGTGCTTTCTTCATTTTGATTAACTAGTCCGCCCCGTGAATCAGCTTGCTCTTTCGTAACATCAGGAGCACTAGGGCTGCTGCTTCCACCACAACCTGTTAGTAATACGCTAGGCAGCAATATAAAAGAGCAAATTGTTACGATGTGTTTGGGTAAATTCATGGTTGTCATTTAATCCAATCTTTTATTTGTTTGTTATATGTTGGAAGGCCAAAAAACATACAAACGATTATATGTGGCTAAGATTAAAGGTCAATGACAGAGGATATTAGAATTGATAATCCCTGTTACTTCTGTGTTACCAGTGTAAGTAGGCGTTAAGGAATGTAATTCCTAGATGCTGTTTTATAACAAACACAAACAATTGTATCTCAAATAGCTAGGATTCAAATAAAACGGGTAAATCGACTGATGGGCGGCATGGCGGGGTTGCTGCGCCAACAACGCGCGCTTCTTTCTTTGAGCAGTCACGAGCGACGGCGCCCATGTAAGGTGTATCTTCTGGATCAAATAAGGCCGTAACGATAGGAACAGGGCTGATTTTTTGTACACGAGTGACAATAGCCGTTTCACCGGTTGCAAGCTTAACCCAGGTGCCTGGAGGGTATACACCAATAGCTTTAGCAAAATTGAGCATTAACTTTTTGATGCGAGGGTCTTCTTCTTTAAAGAGGTGAGAGAGGGCTTCTTTAGGGTGAATAGATTTTCTGTAGGCGCGATTGTCTATTCTTGCTGTGTATGTTTCGCAAATACCGATTATCAGTGCCGGAGTGGATATATCATCGCCTTTGAGGTGATTAGGGTACCCGCTGCCATCTGGGCGTTCATGGTGTTGGCGCATAGCTTTTGTCATTACTGGGTTCATAAAACCTGCGCTTTCAACGAGCTGTGCTCCTTTTAATGCATGTTTCTGCATTTTAGCCCGCTGGTCATCGGTAAGTCTGCCTTCAATGGTATTCAGTAACACCTGCAATTCATAAAACGTGATGTTACACGTCAGAATGGCAAACATGAGTGATTGTTGAATGTCAGGTTTTATTTCATGTTGCTTTCCGATCATATGAGCCAATGCCGCACAATAGATAGGTTGTTTTAACGGTGATACTTGATTGCTTAAATGGATGGCAGCAAGTGTGGCGTCTGGTTTGCTATCTGAAATAAGAATAACTCTATCGATGACATGTTGCATGATGTCGCGAGATTTTTCACTTTTTTGCTTAATAGCGGCAAATAAATCAGAAATCAACGGAATTAAACTATCCAATTGAGTAAAAGGGTCAATTTTCTTATTGTTGATATCCATGAACACCGCAGCCTAGTTTGGAGCCCTTAGATTTCAAGAGCTTAGCGTAAAGTATAGACTAAGATCCTAGGGCCATCAGTTTTAGACGACATGCAAGATTAATGGTATATCGGCGGACAATAAATTCCCTATTTTGTAAATAGTCGTTATATTTATTGAGAAATTGTAGCGACTAATTAAGGGATCTTTGTTCGATGCGAAGAGAATTTGTTTTCACGTCTGTATTGTCTGTTTGTGTAGTCTTTTTGTTGGGGCTTGTATGGCCTTCAATACATTGGCTGTTTGTAATGATTTTACCGGTTGTTGGGTTGGGTGTGTTTGATATGTTGCAAACTCGTCACGCCCTTTGGCGAACGCACCCCGTTCTTGGTCGGGGGCGGTGGTTTATGGAGTTTCTGCGACCGTTTTTACGTCAGTATTTCTTTGAGTCGGAAACGGACGGGGTGCCAATTAATCGTATGTTTCGTTCTGTGATTTATCAGCGTGCAAAGGGGGACCTTGATACCGTGCCCTATGGCACTAAAGTTGATACGTTACGCGTTGGCTATGAATGGATAGGTCACTCAATGGCGGCAAAACATATTTCTTCTGAGGCCGTGCAACCTAGGGTGGAAATTGGTGGGGCTGATTGTATTCAACCTTATAGCGCGAGTATTTTTAATATATCTGCGATGAGCTTTGGTGCTTTGAGTAGTAACGCGATACTGGCCTTAAATAAGGGGGCAGGTATTGGTGGTTTTTGTCATAACACGGGTGAGGGAAGTGTTAGTCGATATCACTTAGAGCATGGTGGTGATCTTATATGGCAAGTGGGTACCGGATACTTTGGTTGTCGTGATAATGATGGTAAGTTTTGCCCTAAAACATATGCAGCGATGGCGGCAAAAGACAATGTTAAAATGATAGAAATTAAAATGTCTCAGGGTGCAAAACCGGGGCATGGAGGCATTCTGCCGGCTCATAAAAACACCGAGGAAATTGCGCGTATTCGGGCGGTGGAGTCAGGTACTCGTGTCGATTCACCTCCAGCCCACAGCGCTTTTTCTACGCCTATTGAAATGATGCATTTTATTCAACAGTTACGCGAACTGTCAGGCGGCAAGCCAGTAGGGTTCAAATTTTCAGTGGGGCGGCAGAGTGAGTTTTTTGCATTATGTAAAGCAATGGTTCTGAGCGGTATTCGTCCAGACTTTATTACCGTAGATGGGGGTGAAGGAGGGACCGGAGCTGCGCCTTTGGAATATACCAATTCCGTGGGTATGCCATTGAGAGATGCCTTAAGTTTTGTGTGTGATGTACTTATTGGTTTTGATTTAAAGAAAGATATAAAAATTATCGCTAGCGGTAAGGTATTTACAGGGTTTCATTTAGTAAAGAATATCGCGATGGGGGCTGATGCCTGTAACAGTGCGAGAGGAATGATGGTTGCTCTGGGATGTGTGCAGTCTCTGTTATGTAATACCAATGAATGCCCTGTCGGTATAGCGACTCAAAATCCTACACTGTCTGTGGGCCTTGTGGTTGGAGATAAAGCGCAGCGTATTGCACGTTTTCATGATGAAACGGTTAGCGCGACAATGGAGTTGGCTGCGTCGGCAGGGTTGGAGTTACCGAGTCAATTAAATCGATCCCATATATTTCGGCGAGTGAGTCAAATGGAAATTAAACGATACGATGAGATTTACCCTTATCCGGTGGCGGGTTGTTTGCTGACGAATGAGTTTCCAAAACACTTTGCACAGGAAATGATGGAGTCTAGTGCTGATAGCTTTATGCCAAAACGTAACATTGCAGAACATACGGGTGGGTTAGAAGAGCTAACTTGAGTTTATGGCTTAAGTTTATGCTTAGTTGAGATGTTTTTTAAATAAGCATGACGAGCTTTTTTGTCCAGTTCTATTAACTCTTTGCATTGTTGGTAGAATGCAGAAAGGTTATGGTTATTCTGTTCTAATAAGCCCTGGAGCCCCGAAACTAACGCGTTGTATGTTGCTATTGTACTCAGTTGTGCGTTATTGAGGGGGCCTTCGAACCATTTGTCATAACCGGAGTATCCGTGCCACGTGTGTTCTTTTAGTTGTTGGTACTCTTCTCTTAGGGCTTCAATGACTTCATGTTTTTTTAATCGTTTTTGCGTGTCATTTATAGCGCTGTTATAAAGAGTAATTCTACGTTTTCGATGTTTAAGAATTAGATCGATAAACTGTTGATGTCGCTTTTTTCGGATTAAATGCTTTGCCAATAATTCATCTCTTGATAGGGTTTTAAGCCAACGTGTTAGTCCTTCAATCTCTACCGTTGTGGCAAAGCTCTCATTGAATACGGAATCCCCTTTAATGTAGAGCAATTTGTGGCTCAGCTCATGAAATAGCAGGCCTGCTAAGCTAGCATCCCCTCGAAATAGGAAGGTATTTAATACAGGATCGTCGAACCAGCCTAATGTGCTGTAGGCTGCAACTCCCCCCACGTATGTGTCGAGATTGTTGTCATCAAGTTGTGCTGCGTATTCCTCTGCTGAAGCTTTAGAGAAATAACCTTTGTAATTCACGCACCCGGCAATAGGAAAGCACCATTTTTGTGGTGTCATGGAGAATTCGGGTGCAGCGATAACGTTCCAAACGACGTGAGGGCGTTTTAAATCCACATATTCACTGTAATGATTACCAACGGGCAACTGTAATTCTGTATCGGCGTAGGATCGTAATTCCATGACGCGCTTAAGTTGGGTTATTTCTTTTGTAGGAAGTTCGCCGCTGACGATTAAGTCTTGAATTGGTTCTCTAGCAGCCATTATTTTTATATGACCCTCGGCGACTTGGTAATAATAGCGACTGCTCTCACATCCAGATAATAATAAGCCGATTATTGCGAGGGTAATAGGAATTGTGATAATGCGTATGGTTTTTGACTGTAGTGGTGTGTGCATAGGCGTTTGTGTTGCTGTCATTTATTATGAAAAAGGGGGGTTAGCCGAGACGGTACATCGGTGATGATGCTATCGACACCGTGCGATGAAACGATTTGCGCAGCATTAATCGTATTCACAGTCCACACTGAAACGTGAAGATTGAGTTCATGTGCTTGGCGTACAAGCCTTTGGTTACACCTACGCCAATCTAAAACTAAATAGTGGCAATGGAGTCTTTTACAGATACCGACAGGATTTCGGCTAAAGCGCTCCGCTACAAAGCCTCGCTTAATCAGAGGGGCGTGTTGTTGCATATAGCTCAAGAAACGAGTGTCGCTGGAGGTAACGATTGCTTGTTTTTCTAGTTGGTGTCGCTGAATAAGGGTTGTTAATTCTTGGGCTAATTTAGCGAATTGCTTTTTATTGGGGGGTTTTATCTCTAACTGAATGCTTTTTAGCTCTTGCCATTCCGCTAATATCTCATCCAATAGGGGGATGCTAGAATGACTGCCCCAATTAGGAAAGTGATGTGCTGCATTCATTTTTGAAAGTTTTGAAGCGGTAAAGTCTGAGATGTATCCGGAGTGAGCAGTTGTTCTATCAACCGTTTTGTCGTGAATGACGACCAACTGATTGTCTTTGGAGAGGTGTAGATCAAGCTCGACGTGGTGTATGTCTAAATTACGTAATAGCCGAAAACCATCAAGTGTATTTTCAGGGGCTTCTTGTCGAGCGCCGCGGTGGCCTACTATGATAGTGCTAGACGTGGATGTTTGCATTTTGTTCACTCAGATCCAATAGTTCAATTTCTAAAATTCTTTGGTGCTTTTACATATGGAAAGAGGACCACGGTCATGACACCAGATATCGTTGTAGGGGGGGGGGTATCTGCAGATGATAAGGGTCGTTGGTGTTGGCTAGCTAGCATGAGTGAGATTAATATAGGTGTGCTGATGTTTGCAAGTAACGATGATGGTAGCTTGTTGGAGACTAACCCCGCTTGATCCCTTGGCCGGGTTAGGGCAGTCCCCCATCGGAGATTAATCTGGGCGTAACTATGTCAACCATACTTGCGGGAGAAGCATTTGGCTTTGTTGGTTTTGCGCAATAATCATAGTGCCTAAGGGTGAAGGACGCTATGAATGGCATAGTTATCTTCAAAATAGACAGTGAAATCATCATATTTCCATTGCGATATAGGCGGTTCACCTATAGAGGCTGTTTGTTGCTTAGGGTTGCCGAATTGACTGGATACCTGTGCTTTTGAGCTGCCTCGAGCCGGGCGTTCAATATTCTGGTTTGCAGCACCTTGTTGTCCAATAGGTACAGCAATGGACTCCGCAATACTTATGCTGGGATAACTTAGCAGCATTGCAACCGAAAAACTCAAAAATTTGTTCATAACGACACTCCTTAAAAAAGACAGCTCTTCAGTTAGTTATAGCAGATATCTTACGGATTTTACTATCTATTTTCGTTGCTTTTAGGCGGGTGTTCACGTAATTCTAATGATTGTTTACGTCGGATGTGGCGTGATAGCTGTTTTCGGTCATTCTCAAGTAGAACGGTGAATTCAACGCCAACTCGGTAAATTGTAGGTAGGCTGTCTAACGTGGCGCAACCCTTTACTTGACCAATGGTAGAAATTGAACTGTAAGATGGGAATAACACCATTGTTAGGTGGATGTAGCTATCAAGATCAAGAGGGGTGTGGTGGATAAATGAGATGCCGCCTTCGCTAAGGGATACGTTTTCTTTTTGTGCAATGTTCTCCCCTTTGCTATCACTAACAAGATATCGTGTGATGCAGTCTATTTTTTGATCGATGGTCTTGAGATAGGTGGCTACCGCGTTATTGGTGTCTATTATTAGCGGCATGAGACTTTGTGCGTCACTTTCGAGTGCGCGTAATTGGCTGAAAAGTAACGCCTCTTTTGGAATACCAAACTTCTCGTTATAGGGGTCTTCACTGATGAGGTGCTTTTCAATCGGGTGCTTGATTAGGTGGACTCGATCTTCAAGCCGAAAAAAATCCCGTCTATTGATATCATCTTGAAGCATATTAAGGGCTTGCCTATAGTTTGTTTCTATTACTTTAGTTGGAATTGTTCGTTTTTAACAGCAGATCCACTAGTAATAAATACCGTTTTAGACTGCGCGCAGGAAGGCAAGTTGTTGATTATCGTGTGCATTTATATTACCCCTATGGTTTAATGCGCGAATGTTTAAACCTATATCCTTATATGTGGGGCTGCGCTACACCCGAGCGAAGCGAAGAAACCACTTTATATCATTTATATCACTTACCTCCATCATGGGTTTGACCCTGGGTGTGGCGGTATTGATTGTCGTACTTTCTGTTATGAACGGCTTTGATCGTGAATTACAACAACGCATTCTTGGAATGGTTCCTCAAGCCAGTATTTTAGGTTATAAACCATTTTCCGAATGGGAGCAGGTTGTAGACGAGGCTAAAAAGAATGGGGAAGTCAAAGCTGCGGCCCCCTTTATTCAATTGCAGGGCATGCTAACGCATCAAGGCACAGTTAGTGGCGTATTTTTGACCGGTGTGGAGCCCTCGCTTGAGAAAGATGTTTCTATCATTGCTGAGCATATGCAAGCAGGAAGTGTCAATGATTTAACGCCTGGTTCGTTCAATATGGTGCTTGGAGCAGGCTTAGCAAGCAACCTAGGTTTAGCGGTAGGTGATAAGGTGACACTGGTGCTGCCAGAGGCATCGGTTACCCCTGCTGGCGTATTGCCTCGTTTTAAACGCTTTACCGTAAGTGGTATTTTTAAAGTAGGTGCTGAACTTGATGGTTTGATGGCCTACGTGAATTTGATTGATGCGGCGAAGTTAGCGAAAATTAAAGGGCGTGTACATGGCGTTAGACTTAGTTTACATGACCTCTTTAAAGCTGGGCGTGTATCTTGGGATATCGTTGCAAACCTTCCTGGTAAATATTACGCCTCGGATTGGACACGAACTCATGGGAACCTGTTTCAGGCGATTAAGCTAGAAAAAACCATGATGGCATTATTGCTATTGCTTATTGTAGCGGTGGCGGCATTTAATATTGTGTCTAGTTTGGTGATGGTTGTTACCGATAAAACATCTGATATCGCAATATTGCGCACTTTAGGAGCAAGCCCTAAAACAATCATGGGTATTTTCATGGTGCAAGGTACGTTTATTGGCTTTATGGGAACATTTTTAGGCACTTCGCTTGGAGTGTTGGGTGCACTGAATATCAGTGACTTTGCATCGTGGCTAGAAAAAGTATTGGATACGCCTTTGTTTGCCCAGTATTTTGTTAACTATTTACCATCAGAATTGCGGCTTGATAATGTTATTTTTGTTAGTGTGATTGCATTTGTTATGAGCTTTTTAGCGACAATTTACCCCGCCTTGAAGGCCTCCAAAGTTCAACCTGCCGAGGCTTTGCGTTATGACTAATAGGATTGAAGGTGGAGGTGATATTGCATTAGAGTGTGTAGATTTAAAAAAGTCTTATGCTGAAGGCCCTATTGGTGTTGATGTACTGAAAGGAATAAGTTTCCAATTAAAGAAAGGTGAGTTTGTTGCAGTTATAGGCAACTCAGGATCTGGAAAAACAACCTTGTTGCATATGATTGGAGGCTTGGATACTCCAAGTTCAGGGCAGGTTAGAGTTAGTGGCCAGGACTTTAGTGCTTTATCTGATCGTCAGCGTGGAGATGTAAGAAATCAACATATTGGTATCGTTTATCAGTTTCACCATTTGTTAGCCGAGTTTTCAGCATTAGAAAATGTTGCAATGCCACTGATGTTGCGAAAGACCGAGCCTGTGAAGTCAGCTCGGAATCGAGCGAAAAAAATGCTTGAGAGAGTAGGGTTGTCTCACCGGCTGGATCATAAACCGGCAGAATTATCCGGTGGGGAGCGTCAGCGAGTAGCGATAGCGCGAGCTTTGGTGACGGAGCCTACCGTTGTGCTGGCGGATGAGCCAACGGGGAATTTGGATATTCATACAGCGAAAGAAATTCAACTGTTGATGTCTGAACTCAATCAAGATTTAGGGATTTCTTTCTTGATTGTTACTCATGATTTAGGCTTGGCTGGCAAGGTTGAGCGAGTGTTGAAAATGGAAGATGGACACTTGATGAGTGTTGAAAACTTGGAAAGTTTTTAAGAGCGTTAAGTAATAAGATTTAGGAGCGTATTTTCTTAATTCTTATTGTTTTCTTTGCGTTGTAGTCGTCTAGTATTCCAGCTGCGTAATATGTGCCAGCGCCAAAGGTTGCGAACGACAACATAACTGAGGAAGCCAAGGACGGTACCAATAATGACACATCCTAACAGTAGTGGTTTTCCGATTGTCCATATGTTTCCAATAATAGCCGTGAGTTCGAAGGCTATGGGCTGGCCGTCTGTACCAAGAGGTTCTCCCAGGAAAAGCGTACCAACAAGATAACAAAAGTAATACAGCGGCCCATAGGTGAATGGGTTGCTGATCCAGGTGGATGCTGCAGCAACAGCGATATTTCCACGAGCAACTAATGAAAGGCTTATCGCAAGGAACATTTGAATTGGCAAAGGAATGAATGCCGCAAAGACACCCACAAACATACCTGCAGATACCGAACGCCGGTTAAAATGCAATAAATTTGGATCATTAACTAATGGCCCTAACACCTTCAGCCATTTGTTTTGCATGACTATGTGTGGATCCGGCATATGTTTTTTGAAAAACTTTTTCAATGGTGTATTTTTCTACGCTTTATGCTGTCAGTTGAGAATCGTTCCGATAATTTGGTGCATGCCATTATGCATAAATACGCTAATGAACTCTAGGTTGATTCAGTGTTAGTTGCAGTATTAACGGCTTTTTGTTGCTCTGTTGCAGGATATTTCTGTTGGGCTACACTCGGTTTTTCAATAGCCTTGACGAAAGTGCCAGTTACTGCAGAATGGCTAACCCCTTTCGGAATAGCTGTGGTTTGTGGTCTTGGGGTGCTTGTTTTGGGTGTGTTTACCCTCTTGCGTCGAAGGCTGGAGCCCAGTTCAAAACGCTTGTTGATTAGTGTTGTGTTGTCGTTGATTATTGGTTTGGTTTGGGCTAACTCAGCCCACAATCAATTCATTCAGGGTCGAGTACAGACAGCTCGAACCCTTGAAATGCAGGGTATGATTGTTGGGTTGCCTGAATTAAATGAGGAGAAGGTAACCTTTCTGTTTCGTACCAGAAATGCAGAAAATACCACTGAAGATATTCGTAAGGCGCTATTGCGCGTTACTTGGCGACATCCGAATAAGGCGTTAGAACCAGGGCAGGTATGGAGCTTTCCTTTACGACTAAAGCCAAGTGACTCTCTTAATGTTTCTGGCATTGCCTATGTAAGAAAGGGCGAAGGGGAACCAGAGCAACTAGGGGTAGAGCCAACGTACCACAGCATAAGGTTTCAGTTGAAACAACGGCTGTTATTGTTCGTTAGCAAACATGATTTTTCTAAGCCGGGGCCAGAGGTTCTGTTCCAGTCTACTCGGTTGAAAGCGTTGCTTCTTGCGTTGTTATTGGGGGACCGAAGTTTATTAACCCCTAAAGATTGGCAACTATTAAGTGATACGGGGACGACGCATCTAATTGCTATTTCTGGATTGCATATTGGGTTGGTGGCCAGTTTTGCCTATTTGTTGACTCTGTATACTATTCGTTTACTTCGGGTGGGCAACGTTGGGTCAACGCTAATTTCGGGGTTTCATATCGCTCACCTGGTGGCGTTGTTTGCTGCATGGGTGTATGGAGCGTTGGCTGGTTATTCAGTTCCGACACAGCGAGCGTGCCTAACGGTAACTGTTGTTGTAATGCTGCGCCTTGTGTATCCCATCATTAATCCTTGGTTAGCGGTATTGGTCAGTGCTTCGGTAGTGTTGTTGTTTGACCCTATCGCCATATTGAATGCAAGTTTTTGGCTGACGTTTGCAGCGGTGGCTTTTATTTTTTTTGTGTTGCAGGGGCGGGTTGGTCGATTGCCTGTTTTGTCTTCGTGGACTCGTGTGCAATTAGCGTTGTTTGTCGGCCTGTTTCCGCTGTCGGTGGGGTACTTTGGAAAGGTTTCGTTGGTCAGCATTTTCGCAAATCTTGTCGCTGTGCCTGTCGTTGGCTGGTTAGTGGTACCTTTGGCATTTTTTTACGTGGCGTTAATTTGTTGTGGGACCTATTTTGAAACTATGACCAGTGGCGTCATTGAACTACTCGATAGGGTAGTGGCGGTTTTGATGTTGTTTCTGGAAGAGGTTCAGTCTTGGGGGGGCACATTGTTGTTTCCTCAAACATCAATTGCCGTTGTATGGGTATCGATATTGGGGGCTGCTGTATTGTGTTTACCGAGAGCCGTACCAGGAAAAAAGGTCGCGTTTTTGATGTTTTTGCCTCTATTTTCTCCTTTGCTTACATTGGATGGTAGAGGGGGTTTAGAAAGCGAAATTTTTATTGATGTGCTGCCTAGCAGTTCCGCATTGATGGTGATAGATCAGGGGGGGGCATTGGTATTGATAGGGTCAAGCGATATACCTGCCTATAAAATACAATATCAATTCTCCCGTTATCTACAGCGTAAGGGGGTTAAAAATGAACTTAACGAACCAGTGTTTAGTATTTATCGTCAGTGGGTATCAGAAGAATATTTTGTGTTGAATATTCGATTGCAGTCTCGACCTTTTATGCAGTGGGCTGCAGTTGGTGTTGATAGTTTACCTGTGTGTACAGATAGGGTTATTAAGGTTAAATCGGTATCTATTGAGTCATTGATAGGTGGCGGGAGATGTCAATTTTTGTTATCTGGAGATAGAGGGCGTTATTTAGTTGTTAGACCTAAAAATATACAGCAACAATTGATATTTTTGGAGCGGCATAAGCCATCCTTATTAAATCGAGATATTATGGGGCTGTTAGTTGCTGTTAAATCGAAACGGGGGGCATCAAGTCGATCTGACCTTCAGCTCGCTAAACCATTGCTAAGTGGGGCGCTGCTAAATACGGTAAATCCAGAAATGGTGGTATTTTTAGGGGGAGGTTTGCCAACAGGTGCATCTAAAGGTAAGTTTGATGAAGAGTCACTAGGCCGTTTAATAGCGCGTGAGATTAAGATAAAAACTCCTGATTCTCATGGGATGTTATTGAAATTGTGAAATGCCGGGTTAATGTTAATCGGCGAGTGTGATAAATTGGATAGCATTCATATACTTGGAGATATTAAAACGTGATTGAGTTTGTTAAAGCGGGCGGATTGGTGATGTTTCCCATTATCCTGTGTTCTATTCTTGCTATTGCTATTATTGCAGAGCGTCTCTGGAGCCTTAGGGTTAGCCGTATTACTCCAGCAAATCTATTAACTAAGGTTTGGGGGTGGATGAAAAACAATCAACTGGATGGGGTTAGGGTCAAAGAGCTTCGTGATTCTTCTCCGTTGGGTAAGATACTGGCAGCTGGGTTACTTAATTCCAATCATGGTCGAGGCATCATGAAGGAGTCAATTGTTGATAGTGCAACGCAGGAAATACATGAAATGGGGCGCTTCCTTAACTTGCTGGGCTCCATTGCAGCCATTACCCCCTTACTTGGGTTGTTAGGTACTGTTATTGGTATGATTAAGGTGTTTAATGCCATTGTTATGCAAGGCGCTGGAAATGCAGCGGTTTTAGCGGGCGGGATATCAGAAGCACTCTATACAACAGCTGCAGGTTTGACGGTTGCAATCCCAGCGTTGTTCTTTCACCGTTTTTTTACACGACGAATCGATGAAATTGCTGTGATGATGGAACAGGAGGCGATTAAGTTGGTGGATATTCTTCACGGTGACCGAGAACGAGATTCACAGGATGGAGATAACAAGTGAAGTTTATTCGTCAACCTGTAGAGGAAACAACGGTTAATCTAACACCACTTATTGATGTGGTATTTTTGTTGTTGATTTTCTTTATGGTATCTACGACTTTTACGAAAGAGCGTCAATTAGTGATTGATTTACCTGAGGCTGTTGGAGAAGCCGCAATGGAAGACCCCTTACAGATTGAAATCATCATCAGTGCCGATGGTGAGTACTCGGTAAATGGTCAACGTTTGGTTAATCGAAACCTTACAACGCTGCGAAAAGCATTGATCGAGGTGTCTGATGGTAATACAGATTTACCACTTATTATTAGTGCCGATAAAGATACAGCATACCAGTCTGTTATTTCTGCAATGGATGTTGCTGGTCAGCTAGGTTTTTCAAAGCAGAGTCTACCGATAAAAGCACAGTCTAGTCAGTGATGATGATTCCTGATCCCTACTTTGGGATAGTGGATGCTGAATGCCGGTTATGATGCATAAAATTGAACAGTACTTTCAGCAGGTATGGTATGAGGGGCGAAAGCCGCTTTACCTGCTTAGGCCTCTAGAGAAGCTTTATTGTCGAGTCGTGAATAAAAAGCGGGTCCGTTTTTTACAAAATACCAATGCTTCATATTCCCCCAAATCCCCTGTTATCATTGTTGGTAATATTACGGTAGGTGGTACAGGGAAAACTCCGCTGACGTTATTTCTTATTGAAGGGTTTAAAGAGAAAGGGTTAAAGGTTGGTGTTATTTCGCGCGGTTATGGCAGTGGCGCTAAGCAATATCCCGTTGCTGTTGACAAAAACTCCACTGCTCACGAAGTGGGTGATGAGCCTTTAATGGTTCATCTGCGTTCAGGTGTTCCTGTTGTCGTTGATCCTGATCGTGTTGCTGCTGCGAAGTATTTAGAGCAAAATTTTAATGTAGATATCGTTATAAGTGATGACGGGTTGCAGCATTACGCATTAAATCGGTCTGTAGAAATTGTGGTGATGGATGCCACAAGAGGTATTGGTAATGGCCGTTGCTTACCAAGTGGCCCATTACGAGAGCCTGTAACACGGTTGGCTTCTGTTGATTATTTGATTGTAAATAGCGGTAATATCGGGGTGTTGCCTTTTGATGTGCGCGCTGCATTTGGGGATGTTGATGCCAGTTACAGTATGCAGATTGAGGCGCAAGGCTTGGAACCTGTGTTTCGATCTAAGGATAGATCGCTTCTTCCCGAGCCACCTCGAAGCGCTGAAGTCTATGGAGTGGCAGGTATAGGTAATCCAGCACGTTTTTTTTCTACGTTAAGTGCATTTGGATATCGGGTTGCTGAAGTGCCATTCCCTGACCATTATCAGTATAAGCAAAGCGACTTTGAATCAATGTCTTGTAAACCTATCGTTATGACTGAAAAGGACGCTGTTAAAGTACATTCGCTTGAGCCGCTACCAAACCTCACAAATAGCTGGTATTTAAAGGTTTCAGCGAATATAAGTCCGCTCCTAATTGGTGATATACTGCACAAATTGTACCCTGAAAAATTCAGCTCAGGAACGTGTAATCGCTAGGTCTGTACGCTGGACTGTTTTGGTGTTGTACTTTCTTTTTCTCTCCTTTTTGCATAGGTGTTTGCATGGTCTCTTTTACCGTTATTATCCCTGCCCGTTATAGTTCCACTCGTCTTCCGGGGAAGCCGTTGTTGGATTTGGCGGGAAAATCTATGATTCAGAGGGTTTATGAACAGGCCACTCAAAGCGATGCTGCTCGGGTGGTCGTGGCGACTGACGATGAGCGTATCAAGGCTTGTGTGCAAGCGTTTGGGGGGGAGGTTTGCATGACGTCGCCTGATCATGAGTCAGGAACAGATAGATTGGCTGAAGTGGCAGAAAAGCTGGCGCTAAGCGACGATGATTGCGTAGTAAATGTGCAGGGTGATGAGCCCTTGATACCCCCTTCAGTCATTAATCAAGTGGCCCGAAACCTACAGGTATCAGGTGCGTCGATGTCGACACTCAGTGAGAAAATCACCTCAGAAGACGTTGCCTTTGATCCGAATGCGGTAAAGGTTGTTTGTGATAAAAATGGTATTGCTTTGTACTTTAGTCGTGCACCAATCCCTTGGAATCGAGACGGATTCTCTGCAACCGGAGGGGCTTTGCCCCAGAAGCAGGCGTTACAGAGGCATATTGGGATTTATGGGTATCGAGTGGGTTTTTTACATCAATTTGTTCAATGGGGGCCTTGCGCGCTTGAGCAGACTGAATCTTTAGAGCAGTTACGTGCTATGTGGCATGGAAAAAAAATTCATGTGGAGCAAGCCATTGAACCTCCTGCGCCAGGGATAGATACGAAAGCAGACTTGGTTGCAGTTAGACAGTTATTGGGGGCTTCGTGATACGCGTACTGTTGGTGTGTTTGGGTAATATTTGTCGTTCACCGACGGCTGAAACCGTGTTTCGATCGAAAATTGATAAAGCTGGCTTGAGTAACAGTGTTGATATCGTGTCTTGTGGTACGGCCGGTTACCATATTGGGGAATCACCTGATTCGCGCTCGCAGGCTGCTGCAAAAGGTCGCGGTTATGATATGAGTGCTTTGCGAGGGCGACAGATTCAAAATGACGATTTCGAGTGTTTTGATTTCATCTTGGCGATGGATGAATCGAATTTGTTGGAGTTAAAGCAACGTTGCCCCAAGCAATATATTACGAAGTTGGGATTGTTTTTGACCTACGCGGGTAGCTATCAAGAAACAGAAGTTCCTGATCCGTATTATGGTGGGCAGCAAGGTTTTTCTCACGTATTGGATTTGGTTGAAGATGCATCAGAGGGTTTGGTTGAAGTGATAAAGGCTCGTTTGTAATGTTTCAAAAACAATATTGTTTGGTGAACAATAATACAATAGCGAGCGATGCATTGGCTGCGTATTTTTATGCGTTTTCATCAGAGGAGCAGCTGCACCAAGCGTTGGCAGTCAGACCTTCTGGGGTTGGCTGCTTTGTGCTGGGTAGCGGTAGTAATGTGGTGTTTGCATCGGATGTGAATGCTCTGGTATTGCATAATGTGATCCAAGGTATTGATGTGGTGGATCGAGCTGAAGGGGTTGTTTGGATACAAGTGGCGGGAGGTGTTCTCTGGCACTCTCTTGTTTTATGGAGTATCGAGAGGGGGTATTCAGGTTTAGAGAATTTATCGTTAATACCGGGTACGGTAGGAGCGGCCCCGATACAAAATATTGGAGCCTATGGTGTTGAGCTGTGCGATTTGTTTGAGTCGCTTGAGGCGATTGAAATTGAAACAGGTCAACGCATCAGCCTTAACAAACAGCAATGTGACTTTGCTTATCGGCATAGCATTTTTAAAACACCAGCTTATGCAGGTCGATGGGTCGTTGTTTCTGTGACGTTAAGACTCAGATCTTCCAGAGATGGTAATAGATTTGAATTTAAAACAGAATATGGGGAGATAGAAGCGGAGCTATCTCGTAGAAGTATTACTCGGTTAACTCCGGAGTTAATGAGTGATGTCATTATTTGTATTCGTCAACGAAAATTGCCAGACCCAAATGTCTTACCTAATGCAGGGAGTTTTTTTAAAAATCCGATTGTTTCGGTAGATGAATGTGACCGGATAAAAAATAAGTTTCCATCTCTGGTGTATTACCCGTTAGAAGGGGGTAAGTGTAAGTTGGCTGCTGGTTGGTTGATTGATCAATTGAATTGGAAAGGAAAAGAGGTAGGGGGCGCTAAGGTCCATGATCAGCAAGCGTTGGTGTTAACGAATGTTGGTGGGGGTGGTAAAGCTGTTGTTGATTTATCAAAAAGAATTCAGGGCGATGTTATGGATGCATATGGTGTTTTCTTAGAGCCGGAACCTTTGATATTTGCTTAAATAAAAAAGCCCTTACCAATATATGGTAAGGGCTTTTTTATTACCGCTTGAATAACTAAATATTATTCGTTTTCGGCAGGCTTGGGTGTTTCAACTTTTTCGACAGACTTGGGTGTTTCGACTTTAGGCGTTGGTTTGCTTTCGGTCGGTTGTTTTTTTGCTTGTTGGTCTGCAAGTTTTTTCTCTAGCTCACGAGCCTTAGCTTCGGCTTGTTGACGTTTTTTCACCTCTCTAGGGTCATTAGATGCACGACCTGCAGGTTTTTCTTTTTGTGCCGGTTTTTGAGGCGTAGGACTTTCAGTGGCCTTAGGTGCGGTAACCTTTGGGGGTGCTGGTGTTTTTGGCGCACTCTTAGGCTGGGTTGGTTGCTTCTGTACTTCAGCCTTAGATTTGTTTTCTTTTGGCGCTGCTACCTTTTCAGGGGCTTTGTTAACAGGTGCCTCAGTCGCTTTCGTTTTTGGTTGTGCACTTGGATGATCTGGAGAAGGCTTGCTGGCGTTTTCCTTGGTTTTCTCGCCTTGCGCTTTGGCAGGTTGTGCTTTTTGTGGCGCAGGCTTGTTCTGTTGTGTGGGTTTGGTCTGTTCAGCTTTTGTTTCTTGCGTTACAGTTTTTTCCTCTTGAGGTTTTGCGTTACCTTGTTTTTGCGGGTTCTGCTTTTCTGCTCGGGCAACAGGTGCCTTTTCTCGTTTAGGCGCTTGGTCCAGATCGCTGCTTCCCTTGGTTTGTTCGCTACCTGCTGCCTGGGCTTGAGGTTCAGTGGTTGCGTTTACTTCTGGAGCATTCCTCGGTGAAGAGTGCTCTTGGCGGCGACGACGGCTGTCATTTGGGTTGCGGCGTTTGCCACGGCGAGGGCCATCTTGTGAGTCTTCTTTCTGATCCGTGGCAGGAGTGGTGTCTTTGCTTTCCTGTGTTTGCTCTTTGTTTCTGTCGCGGTTGCGGTTTCTGTTGCGATTGCGATTTGGATTTGGGGTACGACTTTGATTGCTCTCTTTTTTATCTTGAGAGTTTTCATCTTGCTGGCGGCTACTAGGCTTCGCTTCTTTGGAATCAGTGTTGCTAGACTCTGCTTCACCTTGATTACGCTGGTTTTGGCTGCGATTGTTGCGATGGTTCTGGTTGCGTCCGCCGCGCTGTTGGTTTCGGTTGCGCTGGTTGTCGCGATTATTTCTGGGGTTGCGTTGAGCGGGCTTTGGTGGTTCTGGTTTTTCTTCTTCAACGGGGGTGCCAGTGAACATCTGAACGAACCACGTTAGTAGGCGAGCAAAAAAGCCAGCTTCCTTGGTTTCTTTAGTTTCTGTGACAACTGCTTGCTCTTGTAGGTTGGGAGCTGGAGTTGATGGTTGAACCATTTTTACAACAGCTTCTTGGCGTTTGACAATTGAGCTTTCAGCATTAGCTACGGGGGTACGGTCAACAGTTTCTGTTTTTTGAACCATTTCATAACTAGAAGTGCTGTCGTCTTGTGTTTGATCTTTCCTGAGGCGAGTGACCTCGTAGTGTGGTGTTTCCAAATTCGGGTTCGGAATGACAAGTACGCGCACGTTGTTTCTGGCTTCAACGGAAACAACGTTGTCACGCTTCTCATTTAATAAATAGGTAGCAACTGAAACAGGCACCTGAGCGTGAATTTCTGAGGTGTTTTCTTTCATGGCCTCTTCTTCGATGAGACGCATAATGGAGAGCGTTAACGAATGAAGGTCTCTTACGTAACCAGTGCCAACGCAGCGAGGGCAGATGTGTCCGCTGGTTTCACCAAGTGATGGTCGTAGCCGTTGACGTGATAGTTCAAGTAAACCAAATCGAGAGATTCGACCAACCTGTATACGTGCCCTATCAATTTCTAGGGCGTCACGCATGCGGTTTTCAACATCACGTTGGTTCTTGTTAGCTGACATGTCAATGTAATCAATTACAACCAATCCGCCCATGTCACGTAAGCGTAGCTGTCTGGCAATTTCGTCTGCAGCTTCTAAATTTGTGTTAAGAGCGGTTTCTTCAATATCTGCACCTTTTGTTGCTCGCGCAGAGTTGATGTCGATTGATACCAGAGCTTCTGTTGGATCGATAACTATTGATCCGCCAGAGGGTAGTTTCACCTCTCTTTCGAATGCCATTTCAATTTGGCTTTCAATTTGATAACGCGTAAACAATGGGACTGGGTCGTCGTAAAATTTGATTTTAGGCTCAAATTGAGGCATTACCTGACGCACAAAGTTAAGCGCTTCTTCGTATACTTCTTTGCTGTCGATGCAGACTTCACCAATGTCGTGGCGTAAGTAATCTCGAATAGTACGGATTATGACATTGCTTTCTTGGTATATAAGTAAGGGGGCTGAATTTTTTCCTGATGCAGCAGTAATGGAGGTCCATAAATCCAACAGATAGTTAAGATCCCATTGGAGCTCTTCCAGCTTACGGCCTATGCCTGCCGTTCTAACAATAACCCCCATATTTTTAGGTGTTTCAAGCTGCGCCATAACATCGCGAAGTTCGGCCCGCTCATCGCCTTCTATTCGACGAGAAATACCACCAGCTCGAGGGTTGTTAGGCATAAGGACAAGATAGCGTCCAGCTAAGCTGATAAATGAAGAAAGGGCAGCTCCTTTGTTGCCCCGTTCTTCTTTTTCTACTTGAACAACAATTTCTTGGCCTTCTCTGATCACATCTTTGATGTTAAATCGGCCTTGAATGTCTTTAGGGTTCTTGCTGAAGTATTCGCGGGAGATTTCTTTGAGAGGTAAAAAACCATGTCGATCAGCGCCAAAGTCTACAAAAGCAGCTTCGAGGCTTGGTTCTACACGGGTGATTTTCCCTTTGTAGATGTTTGCCTTCTTTTGAATACGTGTTCGGTGTTCGATATCTAGATCGTAAAGTTGTTGTCCGTCAACAAGGGCAACTCGCAACTCTTCTTCGTGAGTTGCGTTGATTAGCATTCTTTTCATTAATATTTCCAATGGTTTTAGCGCAATAGAACCACGGATACAAAGAGTTAACTGAGGGAGCGTTGGGGCAGGGGCGTCTAGTTTTATGCGTCAACAGCCCTTTTTGGTGGGCCTCAGCTATCAAATAGTAGACGGCGAGTGTTACCTTGCCTTGTTTGAGTGTTACTTCTGGCAATCCGTCGTTTGCAGGTATGCGTGAGGAGTGTCAGTAAATCTCGTGCTCTTTTAGGTTTCTCTTAAAGCAGGCTTTACTCAGTTACGGGAACCATAAGGGCAATTATCTGCAATTGCTTTGCGTTCTTGGTTTTGCCGTACTGAATCTTTGTCCGCTTAGTAAGAGAATCCCAACCTTGTTGGTCAGAAGGTTATCAGCAAGTATGGCTTTTGCACGTCAGTGTAGGTGCAATGTAAAATACGCATAGGTATAAACCGCTGCAATATTACTTAAGTGTACTTGTTGAACGTTTTGTGACGCTAACAATAGTTGTTATCAATTTGTATGGTATCTATTGTTCTGTTTATTAATTAACACACGAAGTTGCGTGTTAATAGAGTATTGTTTGTGTGCGTAACATATGAGGCTTGTGTTTACCCAGTAGGCCTTTAATCACATTGGCCTTTTTCATTCATCATATGTCGCATGCCTTGCGTTTCATCAGTGATAGAGTGGTCAATGGTTCGTTAGTTAATAATACTTCAGGTACTTGTCGATTTTGCGTGCGCGATGTCCTTCGAACCATTCAATCGTTGACTTATCATATCTATTTAATCAAGGCAAAAGAAATATAGCAGGAAAATATAAGTACATCAAATAGATAGAACACGTTATTATTCTATAATGACTGAATTAGTAGCAAAAAAAGTACAACTAGTCACGGTGACTGACGATCAAGATGGTCAGCGCCTTGATAATTTTCTTAAGACACGCCTAAAGGGTGTGCCGAAATCCATGTTATACCGGATCATTCGTAAGGGGGAGGTGCGTATCAATAAGAAACGCGCTAAACCTGATACACGAGTGCAAACGGATGATATTGTTAGGATTCCTCCTGTTCGTATGGCGGAGAAGGGTGAGGCTGAACCCCTTGTCGGTAGCCGGATTCAGAATTTAATAAACGATAGAATACTTTTTGAAGATGATGGTCTTATTGTACTGAACAAACCTAGTGGTATTGCTGTCCATGGTGGGAGCGGGTTAAGTTTTGGTGTTATCGAAGCGATGCGCCAAATGCGACCAGAATCAACTTTTCTTGAGTTGGTTCATCGGCTTGATAGAGAGACGTCAGGCTGCCTAATGATTGCCAAGAAGCGTTCTGTGTTAAAGCGCTTACATGCATACTTGCGTGATGGTGGAATGGATAAAACGTATCAGGCGTTAGTTGTTGGTCGATGGAAGGGCAAACAGCACAGGGTGGACTCCCCATTACAAAAGTTTCATTTGGCTTCTGGCGAGCGGGTGGTCAAAGTATCTCGAGAAGGTAAAGCTTCATTGACTAACTTTAGGTTGCTTGAGCATTTGCAAGGCGCTACTTTTGTTGAGGCCAAGCCTGTTACTGGTAGAACACATCAAATACGTGTTCATGCTCAATTCTCTGGTCACCCTATAGCGGGTGATGAGAAATATACATCAAGAGAGCAAAGTGAGCCTTTTAAAGTCTTGGGTTTGAAGCGGCTGTTTTTGCATGCCGCTAAAATTGAGATTCCCGGTGTTGATGGCGAAAAGTCGATGGTAATTGAGGCGCCTCTTGATGATGATTTAGTATCACTTTTGGTGAAACTGCGCCGCACAAGCTAGTACAGATAAAGAAATATGGTAAAGCTATGTTAAAAAATAGAGCGAAAGAATATGAGTTAATTATTTTTGACTGGGATGGTACGTTGATGGATTCCCTCGCAAAAATTGTTAGCAGTATGCAAAAAGCAGGTGGAGATGCAGGGCTTCCTATATTGGATGCTACAGCTGTGCATGAAATTATAGGGCTGGAGCTGGGGATCGCTATCTCGCAGTTATATCCAGAGATTGCTAATAAAGATCTAGAGTTTGTTAAAAAGCGCTATTCACATCATTATGTTGAACTGGATCAGCAGCCAAGTTTGTTTTATCCGGGGATTGAAGCTATGTTGCATCAGTTGGCTGCTACAGATAAGACACTAAGTATTGCTACAGGTAAAAGTCGTAAGGGTTTGGACCGTGTATTAAGTGCGGTGGATCTGCATGGTATGTTTGACGGAACCCGGTGTGCGGATGAAACGGATTCTAAGCCACACCCGGCAATGGTAAATGAATTGCTTGCTTTACATGGCATTGGGCCTGATAAGGCAGTTGTCGTAGGAGATACAGAATACGACATGGAAATGGCAAGAAGGGCAGGTGTTGATCGGGTGGGTGTTTCTTGGGGTGCACATGATGCAGGTCGTTTGCATTCATATGACTTGACTGGGTGTGTAAATACTTCGGCTGAATTGGCTGATATTTTGTTAGGCAATGCAGTCAGGTGAATTGAGTTAAGTGATTTGGTTGGGTAGTTGGTTGTTTCATCAAGTAAAATACACGTACATTAGAATGCTAAGAATAATAAGGGTAAGTAATGGAAGATAACGAAAATAATGACTCTCAATCGCAAGAGGTATCCACTCATGATTCTAATGGTGGCTCTCGTGATAAGAAAGGTCGAGATCACCGTGGAGGTGGTAATAACCGTAGTGGCGGTCGTGGTGGTAATCGAGGGAATCCTCGTCGTAATGGGCCTAGTAAAGAGTGGAAGTTAGTTGAACAGTTGGCATTGCAGTCGCTAGAGGAGCAAAAAAAGGCACGTCGCTGGAGTGTGTTCTTTAAATTAGCCATGTTTGCATACGTAGTGTTTATTTTTATTGCCCTGAATCCATCTACAGCGGGTGATAGCGCGTCGTCATCAAAGTCACATACTGCAATAGTGGATGTTAGTGGGGTCATTATGGCGGGGCGAGAGGCTTCTGCTGATACCATTGTTGGTGGGTTGCGCGATGCGTTTGAGGCTAAGCATTCAAAAGCAGTGATGTTACGAGTTAACAGTCCTGGCGGTAGTCCTGTGCAATCTAATATGGTGTATAACGAAATTATGCGCTTAAAAGAGAAATATCCTGATAAGAAGGTTTATGCGGTTATTACTGATGTAGGTGCATCGGGGGCTTATTTTATCGCTGCAGCAGCTGATGAAATTTATGCGGACCCAGCAAGTATCGTTGGTTCTATCGGTGTTATTAGTGATGGTTTTGGCTTTACTGAGGTGATGGAAAAAGTAGGTGTTGAGCGTCGTGTTTATTCATCCGGCGAAAACAAAGCGATGCTGGATCCATTTTCCCCATTAAACGATGCGCAGAGCGCCCACTTTGGAAGTTTACTTAATAATGTCCATGAACAATTTATTGCGGCAGTTAAACGGGGTCGGGGTGATAGGTTGAAAGAAATTGACACTATATTCAGTGGGTTGATGTGGTCTGGGGAGCAGGCTTTACCTCTCGGTTTGATAGATGGTATCGGTAGCCCGGGGACTGTGGCGAGAGATATTATCAAAGAAGAAGAAATTGTTGATTACAGTAAGCGACCGAATGCATTGCAATCTTTAGTTGACCGGTTAGGTGTTAAGGTCGGGGCAACTATTGCAGAAAGCTTTGGTTCACACCTTGTTTTGAAATAAACAGAATACTCTATTGTATTGGCAGACATAAAAAAGGGGGATGTTATTATTAAGAATATCATCCCCCTTTTTTATGTCTGCTGTTATATCTTTTATAATTACGCTGATTGTAAAAAAGGTCTCTTGGCTGGTTAATTGAGTAATCGGGCCAATAAATCAATCAAACGTGTTTTGCTTTTGTCTAGATTGATGGTTTTAGTGTTTTCTTCGTTGGGCGGCTGAGTGTCTGCCCAGCTAAGCTCGGTAAGCAACATGCCATGCACAATAACAATGAAATCTTCACCGCTGACGGCTTTTCTTGTTGTTTCGTTGTTCATACGAGCAAGCAGTTGGTCTGTGCGGCGGCTAAGGTCTCGTAATTCTTGAGAGATTGAGTGGCTATTGTTTGGGCTATATCGCCGATTTTGAGGGTCATAACCAATAGGTACAGATAAATCTCGCAAAATCAAGCGGAAGTAGGCGGGTTTGCTGGCAAGTATCTCCAATAGCTCCAGAGCACCTCTGTGAAGTGTTTCTTTGGCTGTTTCCCCTGTTTTTCCGTGATACAGCTGGCTATATGTTCTGTTGATGCGAGCAGCCATTGCGGTCAGAATGTCTTCTCTACCGCTAAAGTGGGCGTATACGGATGGAAGTTTGATGCCGATCCTGTCGGCAACATCCTGAAGCTTTAAATGCTCAATGCCGTGGATGGCTGCAAGCTTTTCTGCTTCGTCAATGATACGTTCTTTTGTATTCCTGCGTTTTGGCTGCGGTTGCGGCTGTGGCGTAGGTTGAGCTATAGAAGGTTCATCAGACATGAATGCTGCCCCGAAAACAAGTGTAAGTGGCGTTTGATTGAGTGCATGGGCACCGTTAATCAAACCTAATAAACTAAGTGTAGACGGGGTCGGCGATTTAGTGAGCAAATTGTTAGTTTTTTACGGTATATCTATGTGCTTTTTATTCAACATTTCAATTAAGCGAATTAATGGTAATCCAATCAATGTGTTGGGATCATCGCCTTCTAGGCGGTTAAATAACGCAATGCCGAGCCCTTCAGATTTAAAGCTACCTGCACAATTTAGTGGGGATTCTTTATCTATATAATTTTCAATGGTTTGCGAGGAAAGGTGGCGAAAATGAACAAAATAAGGTTCAACAATGAGTTGGTAAGTTTTTTCTTGTGCGTCATATAGGCAGAGGCTTGTATAGAACGTGACAGTGTTTCCACTGCTCTCACTGAGTTGCAGAATTGCATTTTCACGATTGCCAGGTTTGCCGTTTATTTTTCCATTAAGCACTGATACCTGGTCGCTGGAAATAATGAGGGATGTTGGGTGAGCTAGGGCAACAGCCTCGGCTTTTTTAAGGGCCAATCGTTTTACTAGCTCTTGGGGTGTTTCGTCAGTTAGCGGGGTCTCATCAATATCCGGAGAGCAGGTGTCAAAGGGTAAAGTGAGCTTTTCGAGTATTGCGCTTCTAAAGGGGGAGCTTGACCCTAATACAAGGTGGCGCATTAAATTTCTCCTGTTTTTCACGAGCGAGGTGAGGATTTTACCGAACTCAGCATTACTGTGCCAATCATCTTTAGCTAATTATCTTTAAAAACAGATGGTTAATTTACGAAACATTTTGACAGATGACTCGGATCTCCCTATGATTACGCGCTTATGCTGACTAGCACTCTCCCAGGACTCATAAAGCCAATAAAACTTGCAAGGCAAGGGCTTATTCTAAAGGGTATTATTCCTTTGGAACAAATGAAACGCCTTACGGCAGACGCATTTGCGAGCGATGGTGTAGTTGAGGTGGACGCTGCATTTAGAAGGGATGGTGAAGGCTATGCCCTACTGGAAGGCAGGGTTGAAACCTGCGTGCAGTTGCAATGTCAGCGATGTTTGCAGGCCACAGGTGTATCGCTTGAGATTGAGTTGAACCTGGCGTTTGTAACAAAAGAATCTCGCTTAGAGCAGGTGCCAAGTATTTATGAGGCCATTCTGTTAGACAGCGAAGAAGTATCTTTAGTTGAGCTGCTTGAAGATGAATTAATTCTAATGCTTCCTATCATGGCTTACCATGACAGTTGTGAAGCGTATCAGTATCGTACTGTTGAAGAATTAAAAGTAGAGGAAGAGGGTGATTTAAAGCCCGAAAACCCTTTCGATGTATTGAAGCAGCTTAAACGCGATAAATAGATTTTTTTAAAGGCATGTTGCTTTTAATAGAGTTCTTGTATTTTCAGATTGATAGATAGAAATTGGAGTAATCAACAATGGCAGTTCAGAAAAGTAAAAAATCTCGTTCACGTCGTGGCATGCGTCGTTCTCATGATGCATTAGGTTCAGCGACTCTGTCTGAAGATCAAACAACGGGTGAGGTCCACCGTCGTCACAACGTGACTGCTGACGGTTTTTATCGTGGTCGTCAGGTGATTGTGACTAAACAGAGCGACTAAGCAGGACGATTAAAACGTCTTGAAAGACCAAATAACCATTGCAGTTGATGCGATGGGTGGGGACCTAGGTCTTCACGCAACAATACCCGCAGTGGTAACGTTATTAAAAACGTCACCATCATTGCGGGTAATTGTCGTGGGTGATAGAAACAAAATTGAAGATAAACTACAATCTTTATCTGATTCGCCATCAGATATTTTCGCCTATCAGCAAAGCAATCGCTTAGAGATTCAACATGCCAGCGAAGTGATTGGCATGGATGAGTCCCCGTCGATTGCGTTGCGTACAAAAAAAGACTCGTCTTTGAGGGTTGCTATCCAATTAGTTAAGAATGCACAGGCTGATGGTTGTGTGAGTGCAGGAAATACAGGGGCATTAATGGCCATCTCTCGGTTTGTACTTAAAACCTGTGAGACAATTGATCGGCCAGCCATTATCTCTGCATTGCCCACAGCAAAAGGGCAGGCTTATATGCTTGATTTGGGGGCTAATGTTGACTGCCATTCTGAGCAATTGTATCAGTTTGCCCTGATGGGGGATGTGTTGGTAAGGGAGTTAACTGGGGTTGAGAGGCCGCGAATAGCATTACTTAATGTTGGTGAAGAAGAGATAAAGGGTAATGACCAGGTAAAGCAAGCCAATGAATTGTTGCAATCCGATCCTTCATTAAATTATGTAGGATATGTCGAAGGTAGTGATATTTTAAGTGGAAAAGCAGATGTTATTGTCTGCGATGGATTTGTGGGTAATGTCGCACTGAAGTCAATAGAGGGTGTGGCTACTCTAATTGTGCGCATGTTCTCTGATGCTTTTAAGCGTAACTGGTATACAAAGCTTGTTGGTAAGTTGGTTGAGCCTATATTGAGACGTCTGTTTCAGCGGTTGGACCCAGCAGCGCATAATGGGGCTAGCCTGGTTGGCCTTAGGGGTGTTGTAGTTAAAAGTCATGGTAATGCGAGCGCGGATGAGTTTGTTAGTGCCATAGAGCTTGCTGTATCGGAAGTTCAAAAAGATATACCTTCATTGATTGAAAAAACCTTGTAATGTACTCAGGCTAGGGGGTTGTTATTAAGGTGAAATAATACGTTACTTTTCTAAATTGGACTCCCGATGTCAGCGGAGTATTATCTGGATCCATTAATTAGTCGCCATTGTCAGTATCAAATTAATAGGCAAGTAGATGAAAGAAAATCTAGCATTCGTATTTCCAGGTCAGGGTTCTCAGTCGGTTGGTATGTTGAGTGAGATATCCAAGCAACACACTATCGTAAAAGAAACATTTGACGAGGCCTCTGAGGTTTTCGGTCGAGATATGTGGAAACTGGCTTGCGAAGGTCCAGAGGGCGATCTTAGTAAAACGGAAATCACACAACCTATTATGTTGATTGCCGGTGTTGCGGCATGGAGAGCGTGGCAGAAAGCCTCGGATGTTCGCCCTGCGCTCATGGCGGGGCATAGTTTAGGTGAATACACCGCATATGTATGTTCTGAGGCGATTAGCTTGGCCGCAGGTGTGTCTTTAGTGAAAGCTCGCGGTGAATTGATGCGAGATGCATGCCCTGCTGGCACCGGAAAAATGGCCGCCATCATAGGCTTAGATGATCAAGCCATCATTACGGCATGCCAAGAAGCAGAGCAGGGTGAAGTGGTTCAGGCTGTTAACTTTAATGCACCGGGGCAGGTGGTCATCGCAGGTCATTCGGCTGCAATTGATCGAGCTATTGAATTTGCAAAAGCGGCGGGTGCGAAAAAAGCGATGCCACTTTCGATAAGTGTACCTTGTCATAGCGCATTGATGAAACCCGCGAGCGAATCACTAGCAGATGCCCTGAGGGCAACTAATTTTAGTCAACCGAAAGTGCCTGTTATTAATAATGTTGACGCAAAAGTCGAGTTAAATCCTGACAGTATTCGAGAAAAATTGATTTCGCAGCTATACAGCCCCGTTTTATGGGTGGATAGCGTGAACCTGATGGTTGATAGTGGAATTGAGCTTGCGATTGAATGTGGGCCTGGCAAGGTGCTATCGGGAATGAATAAGCGTATCCATCGCAAATTGGGTGTTGTAAGTTTGCAGGATCCTGTTTTGTTTGATAAAGCTCTGGGCTTGGTTGCGGGTTCATAGCAAGGAATCTTTAATAGGAGAAGGTAATGTCTTTAGAAGGTAAAGTTGCTTTAGTTACAGGGGCAAGTCGAGGCATCGGTAAAGCGATTGCACTAGCGTTGGCTGACGCCGGCGCGATTGTTATTGGAACAGCTACAACGGATAACGGCTCAGAAGCTATCACTACTTATATGTCTGGTGCGGGAATTGAAGGTAGGGGTTATACCTTAAATGTTTGCGATTCAGAGTCGGTAGTAACTGTCATTAAGGCGATCACCAGCGAATTTGGTGCACCGTTGATATTGGTCAATAACGCAGGTATCACTCGTGATAACTTGATGTTGAGAATGAAAGAGGATGAGTGGGATAGCGTAATAGATACTAACCTGACATCTATCTACCGGACCACCAAAGCTTGCGTTCGTGGTATGACAAAAGCTCGTTGGGGTCGTGTTATTAACGTAGGTTCTGTGGTCGGAGCTATGGGTAATGGCGGGCAGGCTAATTATGCTGCTGCGAAGGCCGGAATGGAAGGCTTTGGGCGCTCATTGGCAAGGGAGTTCGGGTCGCGCAATATCACGGTCAATACCGTTGCACCAGGTTTTATTGACACAGATATGACAAAGGAATTGCCGGAAGCGCAAAAAGAAGCTATGTTGGGCCAAATTCCGCTAGGGCGCCTTGGCCAGCCTGATGAAATTGCAGCTGTTGTTGCTTTTTTGACCGGTGATAGTGCCGCGTATGTCACTGGAGCAACAATCCCGGTGAACGGCGGAATGTATATGTGATATGCTTCGGCAAACAAATTTCACTACCTGTTTAGAGCGTTGTATCTGGTTGTATCAGTAAAGGTTATGTAGAAACCTTCTTTTTTGCATTTTGAAAAAGTTGCTTACAGTTAATAGGTACGATTGCTTGATACAGGGGTAAAGCTTTATATAAACTACGGGTATCGCTGAAATCGAATTTCTCACAAGTATTCATACAAGAGAGAAAGGTGGTTTTTAGAGATCCGCTAAGCCCTCACAAAGAGGGTGACTTAAACTGGAGATATGGGTCGTATGAGTAACATAGAAGATCGAGTTAAAAAAATTGTTGCTGAGCAACTAGGTGTTAAACTAGAAGAAATCACTAACGATTCATCATTTGTTGAAGACTTAGGTGCGGATTCATTGGATACAGTTGAATTAGTTATGGCTCTTGAAGAAGAGTTTGAAACTGAAATCCCTGATGAGCAAGCAGAAAAGATTACTAAAGTACAAGAAGCTATTGATTACGTTAACTCTAATCAGTAATTTGCTTGTTACAATGAAGTGATCCAGAAAGGCCGTATGCGTAATCGCAGCGGCCTTTTTGTTTTGTAACAACTTTGTGGTAAATTCCGTAAAAAATATCAGTACAATGGCTTATTAGTTCGGTGATTTTCTAGATTTATTAGAATGGTAGGAGAAAGTAGACGTGTCAAAAAGGCGAGTAGTGGTTACAGGGATGGGGATGGTGACTCCCCTAGGAAACACGATGGCATCCACATGGGAAGGTCTTGTGAATGGACGTAGTGGTATTGGAATGATTGAGCATTATGATGTTTCCGCCCATGGAACCAAATTTGCTGGATTAATTAAAGACCTTGACCTTGAGCCATATCTTGAAAAGAAAACGGCACGGAAAATGGACGCCTTTATTCAGTATGGCATAGTTGCTGGATTACAGGCTATTGCTGATTCCGGTGTTGAAGCAACAGAGGAAAATGCTGCGCGTATTGGTGTTGCTATGGGTGCTGGTATCGGAGGTATTCAAACAATTGAAACCAATCATGATGCTTATATCAAAGGGGGTGCTCGAAAGGTAAGTCCATTTTTGATCCCTGGGACGATTGTAAATATGATTTCTGGTCACCTTTCAATGATGAAGGGTTTTAGAGGCCCTAATTTCTGTATAGCGACAGCCTGTACGAGTGCAACCCATTCAATTGGTTACTCAGCGAGAACTATTGCTTATGGTGATGCCGATGTGATGGTGACTGGCGGCTCTGAAAGAGGTTCTTCACCTTTAGGTATGGCGGGTTTCTCTTCTGCACGGGCACTGTCAAAGCGTAATGATGCCCCTCAAGCAGCAAGTCGACCGTGGGACAAAGATCGAGACGGCTTTGTGTTGTCGGACGGTGCAGGGTCTTTGGTATTAGAAGAGTACGAGCACGCGAAAGCTCGTGGTGCGAAAATATATGGAGAGTTAGTAGGTTTTGGTGCTAGCAGTGATGCTTTTCATATTACCTCACCTCCATCGGACGGTGCTGGCGCAGCATTGTCGATGAAAAATGCGCTTAATGATGCCGGTGTGAATCCTGAAGATGTCGATTATATTAATGCTCACGGAACCTCGACACCTGCAGGTGATTTAGCGGAAACGGCAGCGCTGAAATCAGTGTTTGGAAGCTCTGTGTACGATGTGATGGTCAGTTCAACGAAATCAATGACAGGGCATTTGTTAGGTGCTGCAGGTGCGGTTGAGTCGGTAATCAGCCTGCTTGCGATCAATAATAATATTGCACCTCCAACAATTAATTTGGAAAATCCTGACGAGGGTTGTGATCTGGATTTTGTGGCGAACCAGGCAAAAGAAAAAGTGATTGATATTGTTGTGTCAAATTCCTTTGGTTTTGGCGGTACGAATGGTACTTTAGTGTTCAAGAAATGTAGTTAATTAACGTAGCATTTTTAGAGTACTAGTTTGTCTAAGCCTATAAATGAACATTTTTGTGAAAGCTGGATTAATGGTAGTCCGGCTTCCGCTGTTCCTATCGGTGATCGTGGATTGGCTTATGGTGACGGGGTGTTTGAAACCATTCGAGTGAATGAAACCCCTGTGCTATTTCTACAGCACCTATCCCGCTTAACGCGTGGTTTAGCTGTATTGGGTATACCTTTCAATTGTAATATTCTTAAAAATGAAATATCTCGTTATTTGCAGCATCGAAAGCATGGTATTTTAAAGATTATTGTTACCCGAGGTGTAGGAGGACGTGGCTATGCATCTTTATCTAGTCCTGAGCCGAATCGAATATTAAGCTGGCATCCTCTACCTGAATATCCATCAACATACTTCTCCAAAGGAGTGTCGGTGTATGCATGTAAAACTGTTCTTGGTCAGAACCCTTCACTGGCAGGAATTAAGCATTTAAATCGATTAGAGCAAGTACTGGCACGAAATGAATGGGGTCAAGAAAACTACCAAGAAGGCATAGTGTGTGATTTGCAGGGTAACGCTATTGAAGCTGTATTTAGTAATCTTTGGGTTGTTCATAAGGGATGCTTAATGACTCCTCGGTTAGATATGTCAGGCGTTGCTGGAGTCATGCGAGAGTGGCTGTTGGAGGTGCTGCCTAAACATGGGGTGAAAGTAAAGGAAGTAACGTTACCTTCAAGTGATTTGTTGTCTATGGATGAGGTTTTCTTGTCTAATAGCGTTTTTGGCATTTGGCCTGTGAAACAATACAATGGTGTGTCGTGGTCTCCGGGTGTAATAACAATGTTATGCCAAACACTTGTACAGGATTTACTTTTTTGACAACTATATTTTTGATACCCATAAAAAACCAAGGAGCTATTTTGCTTAGGTTATTATTGTTGTTGGCTTTTCTGGGGTGTGGTGTGCTTTGGTTTGGTTATACTCATGTCCAATCGCTATTTTCTAAACCGTTAGCATTTTCTGGAGGGACGTACGCGTTGGACGTATTGCCTGGCTCTAGTTTTGGCGGAGTGACGCGTCAGTTTGAACGTGATGGCCTGTTTCCATATCCTCGTCTGTTGACGTTTTATGGTAAATATTTTGGGTATTCTAGAAGCCTCAAAGCGGGTGAGTATTCGATTGCTAGTGGTAGTTCGATGCTTGATGTGTTGGATATACTTAAATCGGGTGCTGTTGTATACCATCAGTTAACGTTGCTAGAAGGTCAAACCTTTCGAGCGTTTCGCCTGCAGCTACTCGATACTCAAAACCTTGAGCATAATATAGCTGAGTTGAGTAATGAAGAAGTTATGGAAAAACTTGGGGCGACAGGGATTCATCCGGAAGGGCAGTTTTACCCCGATACCTATTTCTTTCAGAAGCACGATAGTGATTTTGATATTTTGCAGAGGGCTTATCTTCGTTTACAGGGTGTCTTGGAGGAAGAGTGGCGTCGCCGTGTAAAAGAAGAGCAGAATACTGGTTTAGAAAAGCTGCCGTACAAAACCCCTTACGATGTGCTGATTATGGCATCCATCATCGAGAAGGAAACTGGGCAGCCAAGTGAGCGGGCAGAAATCGCCGCTGTGTTTGTTCAGCGACTGAAGAAAAAAATGCGTTTACAAACGGACCCCACCGTTATTTATGGTCTCGGGGAGCGTTACAAAGGTAATATCACTAAGCGTCATCTACGTGAAAAAACACCGTATAATACCTATCGCATCAATGGATTACCTCCCACTCCTATAGCGAGTGTTGGGCGGCCTGCAATCCATGCAGCGTTATATCCTACAACGTCAACAGCGTTATACTTTGTTGCGAAAGGTGATGGTAGCCATAAATTCTCTAAGACCTTAAAAGAACATCAACAAGCTGTGCGACAATACCAGTGGAAGCGCAAAGCCAATTATCGGTCTGCGCCAGCTTCGTCATTATAGTAACTCATTATTAAAAGTAGTGTTTGTATGCAAAAAAAAAAATCAAGTAACCTGAATAATGCACGCTTCCTTACTGTTGAAGGCGTTGAGGGAGTTGGTAAAACAACGAACATTATCTTTATCAGTGAGTGGCTAGAGGGGCGGGGGATTCCTTATATTCATACTCGTGAGCCAGGAGGGACGCCGCTAGCAGAAGAATTACGCTCGTTGCTGTTGTCTCCAAGGGATGAGCAAGTGGATGCGACGGCAGAATTGTTACTGATGTTTGCTGCCAGAGCTCAGCATATTGAGCAGGTGATTAAGCCAGCCTTGGCCAAAGGTGTTTGGGTGTTATGTGATCGATTTACGGATGCTACCTACGCATATCAAGGTGGTGGAAGAAATATGGGGTTCGAGAAAATTGAACAGCTAGAGAACTTTGTACAAGGTGACTTTCGTCCTGATGCCGTGATTTTACTGGATTTGCCGGTTGCTGTAGGGTTGGCAAGGGCGGCTAAGCGTGGAACATTAGATCGTTTTGAGCGAGAGGCAGAAGGTTTTTTTCACCGTGTTCGAGATGCATATTTGAACCGAGCGAAAGAGAAACCCTCTCGATATTGGTTAGTGGACGCTGAGCCGCCCCTAGAGCAGGTCCAGGTGCAAATATCAGAGACACTGCAGAGAATCTTGGCGGAACAGGTTTAACAACGGCAGCAAAGCGCTATAGTGAGAAATTGAAATGTTATCAGATATTTTACATACTGTTGTACCGCTGCCTTGGCAATCTGAATTCTGGCAACAACTGCATGAACGATTGAAGGGTGGGGGGTTGCCTCACGCAATATTGCTGCGAGGTGTTCAGGGGACGGGGAAAGGCCAATTTGCGTTAGCGTTTGGCCAATGCCTGTTGTGCTTGAGTCCAGTAGGTGGTGTTGCCTGCGGGAAGTGTAAAAGCTGTTTATTGATGCAAGCAGGTAGTCACCCTGATTTGAAAATTGTTGAACCTGAAGATACAGGAAAGGCGATAAAGATAGATCAAATTCGGTCAGTTGTTGATTTTGGAAGCAAGAGTGCACAATTTGGTGGTTATCGTGTGGTGGTCATATCTCCCGCGGAGAATATGAACGTAAATGCGTCTAACGCGTTACTTAAGTCGTTGGAAGAGCCGGGGCCAAAAACGATCATGCTATTGGTGTCGCACCAAGTGTCTGGTGTGCTTGCTACAATAAAAAGTCGCTGTCAGTCGTTGGATTTCCCACTGCCCAGTAGCGAACAGGCAGTTAATTGGTTGAGCTCGGTGGTAACTGATCCGGTACGTGCTCAGCTGTTGCTGAATGTAGCGGGTGGAGCGCCGTTAAGGGCGTTAGAAATGGAGCAAAAGGAGTTGCTTTCTGATAGGCAAAGTATTATTCGAGCATGGGTCGGCGTGTTGAAGGGGCAAGATGGTCCCGTTGTTGTTGCGGAGCGGTGGGTGAAATATCCTTTGCCTGAATTGTTGATGTGGCTTCAGGCTTGGCAAGTCGACCTAGGGAAGGTGGTTTCTGGGGTAGAGTTTGCGGTGTTAAATCAGGATTTGTTGCCCCAATTTAGAGAGATGGCAGCCGTTTGTTCTCATAATAAGGTGTTTGATTTTTATCAGTATTTGTTGGAATTGGGGAGTATGGCGAGTAGTTCGACAAACCCAAATCCACAGCTATTGTTAGAACAGCTACTAATTCGTTGGTCTGAGAACCGGTAGGCGTAGAAAGTGTTGTTGAATTAGGCGTTTGTTTCGCACACTGCTAGAATTAAAATAACAATGGAGAGGAATTTATGGGTATTGGTGGTTCTCGATCTGGGATTTTATCCCTGACAATCAAAGATAAAGCAGTATTGTATGCTGCTTACATGCCATTCATTAAAAATGGCGGATTGTTTATTCCCACCAATAAACAATACAAGCTTGGAGAGGAGGTATTTCTCCTTCTAAACTTAATGGAAGAGACAGAGAAGATACCTGTTGCTGGAAAAATTGTGTGGGTAACACCGAGAGGGGCACAAGGAAACCGTGCCGCAGGTATTGGTGTGCAATTTAATGATCAGGATGATAGCGCCCGTAACAAAATCGAGACCTACCTAGCGGGTGCTTTGCAGTCAGATAGGCCGACACACACGATGTAATATATGACTATCGAGCGGGTTGGGTCTAAATGCAATCCGCGAGCACATAGGATATCTTCGTTATAGTTCTCAAATATTTATTACTCTTTTTGCGTTCTGAGAGTAACCTCCCTTACTACTAAACCCCTTGTTACATACTTTTACGGTTTTTTCATGTTTATAGATTCCCATTGTCACTTAGACAAATTAGATGTTGCCTCACAAAAAGGCGGTATTAAGGCTGCGTTGCAACGAGCAAAAGATCAGCATGTTTCGCATGTGTTATGTATTGGTATTGATATGGAGAATATTCAGGATGTTCTCCATATTGCAGAATCATATCCGAATGTATTTGCAACAGTAGGAGCGCACCCTCTCTATCAAGAAAATAGAAGTCCAAGCTTAAATGACCTGTTGTTACTGGCGGAGCATTCCAAGGTGATTGGTATTGGTGAATCGGGGTTGGACTATTTTTATTGCAAAGGTGATTTGCAATGGCAGAGAGATCGTTTTGTGACGCATATTCAAGCTGCGGTGCAAACAGGACTGCCATTGGTTGTTCATACCCGGGCAGCTAAATTGGACACCTTAAGTCTGTTAATGGAGCACGGGCAGGGCAAGGTGAAGGGGGTCCTGCATTGTTTTACTGAAGACCTTGATATGGCTGAACAGGCAATAGAATTAGGTTTCTATATTTCAATCTCAGGTATCGTAACGTTTAATAGTGCCGACGAGTTGCGGAATGTAGTGGATAAGATCCCACTTGAAAAATTGTTAATTGAAACAGATGCGCCTTGGTTAACTCCAGTGCCTAATCGTGGAAAACCTAATGAGCCTAAATATGTCGTTGATGTCGCAAAAAAAATAGCGGAGATTAAAGGCATTTCAATTGAAGCTGTTGCACAAGTGACAACCAATAACTTCTTTACGTTATTTTCAAAGGCAAAAAACAGTCAATAATCCATCAATAGAGGAACACCAATGGATAGCATTAGCCCAGATGTAACTGTAAACCTGTTGTGGATGTTAGGTAGCGGTATTGCTGTAGTGTTGGCTTTTTTTACTGGAAAGGTGTTTGGGGGGAATGCGTTGGTTGCTCAGTTAAAAGTGTTAGAGGAACGGTTGGCTCATAAAGAAACTGAGTTGCAGCGTCAAAATAATGAGCTTGAACAGACAAATGATCGATTAGAGCAAACGCAGGACGATACCCGGGATAAAGATATTTTATTGGCAGGATTGAATGTTCGTATTAATGCTATGGAAGAGGATCATAAGCAAAAAATATCGTTTGCATTGGGAGCTAAGGAGCAATTAAAAACTGAATTTCAATCAGTGGCTCAGGCACTGTTAGAAGAGAAAAGTGAAAAATTCGCCGCGTTAAATCAATCTTCGTTGTCACAATTGCTTTTACCTTTAAAAGAGCAGCTGACCCGCTTCAGCAAACAGGTATCTGATGGTTACGATAAAGACCTTCGTGACCGTATTTCGTTGTTAAAAGAATTGTCAGAGCTTAAAACTATTAATGCAAAAATGAGTGATGATGCACTTAACCTAACCCGCGCACTGAAAGGTGATAATAAGTTGCAGGGGAACTGGGGGGAGATGGTGTTGGAGCGCGTGTTGGAGATGTCAGGGCTTCAGCGTGATAGAGAGTATGTCCTGCAGCCTAGCTTTAAACAGGAAAGTGGAGCAATTCTGCGCCCCGATGCGGTGGTTCAACTACCGGAAGGAAAGTCGGTTATTGTTGATAGTAAAGTGTCCCTTAAACATTGGGAGCAGGCGGTTGCAGCGCAGGATGGTGAGCAAGAGAAGGAGGCGATGAAAAAGCATGTGGATTCGTTAAAAGGGCATGTTAAAAATTTGTCGTCTAAGCAATACGATACCCTCCCCGGTATAGAGTCGCTGGATTTTGTGCTGATGTTTATACCTATTGAAGCTGCTTTTATCAAAGCGTTGGACGAGGAACCTGAATTATATCAGTTAGCTAACGATCGAAACATTATGCTGGTATGCCCTTCAACGTTACTAGCGACATTAAAGGCCATTCGCTCTGGGTGGCAGCATGATCGTCAAAACCGCAATGCCTTAGAGATAGCTCAGCGTGCTGGAGCCCTGCATGATCAATTTGTGCTATTTGCGGATGCTTTGGAAGATGTTGGCGATAAGTTAGGTAAAGCGTCGGATTCGTATGAAACGGCCCATAAGCGTCTTTCTAGTGGCAAGGGAAGCTTAGTTAATCGTATTGTTCAGTTGGAACAGTTAGGGGCGAAAACCAAAAAAACTCTAGCGCTTCAGTCGGAGAGTGTGTTGGATGAATTAGAAGAGGCGAGATAAACAAGTATAGCGGCTAAGGTGGTCCACTTTGCGGCTGAAGTGAAGCAAAGTACCTGGAAGCCTAATTCAGATGTTAACTGGTTAGATAAAAAGTATAAATGTAGCGTGTTTTCAATAATATCTAAGGTTCCCGCCAATGTTGGTAGCAATAAAATCCAAGGAAATGACGTAAGGAATGAGTTTTGTTGTTGGGTTAGCGGGTTCTTGATGCGTCGAATGCGTATGAGTAAGCCGGTTAGCATCACCCAGTAAGCGATAGCCAATAGGTAGCCCATAAATAGCCATTTCACGTAATAATAGAGACCTTGATCCCCCCATGTAGTAACAATGTACCTTGCACGCTCTATATCGAAAGAAAGCTGGAGCTGAAGCACGCTAAACCCACTTGTCGAGTCAACGTTAGGATAGATAATAAAAAAAACTATGCTAGAAAGCAGTATGGTTAAAAAGGTGCTGATATGACGTGTGGCAGGGTGCCCAAATATATCAAGAAGCAATGAGCCAGGGCGATAATTGCATTGCAGGTCTGTTTGTCGGGTTATGCTTTTGGTTTCTCTTTGATTAAAGGTCGTTGGTGCCATTAATATCATTACATGTTGTATTATGGGTATACGTTACCCAGTGAATAACGCCTACTTTATTGTGGTTATTTTAACCGCAACAGTAAGGTAATAGTTAGCAAAAAAAATGGTAATATTCACAAAAAAAAACCCGAAAGCCTTGGGGGAGGCTTCGGGTTAAGACCAATAGGAATAAAATGTGGTGCACGATCCTCGCCCACCTGGACCACTTACGTAACCCAACTAATGATTGTTCTCACGTTTGGGGGGAAGTGAGCAACATTAGTAAGAGTAAGTATTATCAATTTTTGAGAAACATCCAGTTTATTTATGATATTTATTAAATAGATTTGTACTTAAAAGTGCTTGAATCTAACCGGTATGGGTATATAAAAGCAAGGGCATTGTATAGCCAATTGAAACGTAAGCATTTATTGGAAATGCAGTGAAATAGCTCCCGTTTATTATGGGCTATTGTCACACAAACTTGTGTTGTTCAATTGAGCTAACAGATGAAAGGGTATTCTTATCGTCTATAGGTGAAAGATTGGCGGTTCTTGTATCGGTTAAATATTCTGTTGCTTCCCCAGAGACAACACCATTGCCTTTCCACGGAAGTAAGTCCACTTTGGTGTGGCTAGCAAAATCGATAAATGGATATTTAACAATAGCTGAACACCGTTATTACCGGCTTTTTTAACGAGTGGTAGGATAGGGAACTGGATGAAGTCAAAGCCCTCGGCAATAAGTGATGCGCTTGCGTTTTTTGTGTGTTTTCCCGCTGCGTAGCGAAATAAGCCCAGCCTCCAGCTGCGAGGGGTAAACGACCAGAGCATGAAAAAGCGTGCCAAATCAAATGGTTGCAATATGTTCTTATGGCTTCCTAGCCGGCTTATGGCGTAACGAATAACTTGATGAGCATCTTTGTTTGCTAGGCCTTTGGGGCGGCATATTCGGATATGTTCTCGTTCTAACGTATTTAATGGACTGACTACAGTGCCTTGACCTAGGCGATTTTCAATGATTAGCGGAATATCTGGCTCACATTCAAAGTGATTGGTGATTCGTGTTCTGAGCTCCTTGTCTTCGAGGTCAATTAAACGGCCAATATACAATGCGGCGTGTGACCATTCACTTTCAGATACCGTTTTTAATGTGCTGTCAGCTTTACTGCGTCCCTCTACGAGTAACACATCACAGGGAATGAGTTCTGCCCGTATACGGTCAAAATCACAAAGCAGTGCATCTTTGGGTTCTGTTGATTTTGAGAGCCAATCAATCAAAATACTGATGAGCTTATGTAGTATGGCCATGGAGTGGTCCGTTGGTTTTACAATGTGTAATAAAGTCGAGTAGTTATAAAGTCAAGGAGTTAGGGTATTAGCTTGACTGCATTGGTTAAAACGTCATCGGGAGTATAGAAGTGTGGAGATAATCTTACGCCGCCACCTCTGTACGCGCAAATGACATTTTGCTTCATTAGCTGCTGGTAAAGAGCTTGAGATTCTAGTTTGTCTGTGCGGAAAGTGACTATTCCAGCTCTTCGGGCTGGCTTGGTAGGAGATAGTATTGTTATGCCGGGTTTGTTTTGGAGTAACGTCAACAATAAATCAATTTTTGAACTGAGCATTTGTTCGATATTGTTAAGCCCAATTTCTAATAGAAGGGATAAGCTGGCTGAGAAGCCGTGAATACCGATCATATTAGGGCTGCCACACTCAAAACGTTTAGCATTAGATGCAACTTCCCAGTGTAATGTGTCGTAGTTGCCTGGATTTTCAATCATGTGCCAACCAAACTGATTGAGCGATAGCTGATTGAGAGCGCTGGATTTGATATAAAATACAGCAATACCTTCAGGACCAAGCATCCACTTGTGTGCATCAGCTACAACAAAGTCACACCCTATGTCTTGCACATCCATTGGAATGGCACCAAGACTTTGTATAGCGTCGATGCAGAAGAGTATTCCTTGTTGGTTACAATGAGTGCCTATTTCTTTTAGGTCTACTCGAACACCGGTACCGTATTGGACGGAGCTTATGGAAACCAGGCGGGTAGATGTGTCACAAGCGTTTATAATGGATGCTTCTGGGTGATTGCAATCCAAGGCTGCAGTTATAACGCGGACACCTTTATTGGCAAGGGACTCCCAAACGATTCGATTGCTTGGGAATTCTTGATCGGTAATAACAATGCTATCGCCTTGTTTCCAATCAATGCCATAGGCAATAGCAGATAACCCCTCCGAGGTGCTCTTCTGAAGGGCGATTTCATCGGTCGACACGGCGTTGAGTAAGGATTTAAGCTGTTGACGTAATGTAGTTTCAACCTTAAGCCACTGTAGGTAATTTGTGGCACCATGCGTGTTATTTTCTAGAGCAAATGAAGAGATTGCCTGAGAAGTACGCGATGGCCAAGGGGCAACAGCTGCATGATTCAGGTAACATAACTTATGGTCTAGGGGGAATTCGTTTTGAAAGTTAGGCATTGGTCTGCACTCATTGCATTTTATGTGACTAATAGGTTGATGTTTTTGATGTGCGTGTGTATTGGTGAGAATCATCTACAATATGTAGATAACACTCGGTAAATTATAGGGATTTGTTTACATTGATCAATATTACATGAATTAGGCATAGGAAAGTTACATAAAATTTAGCATAATGTTGCCCAAAATATTGGGATGATTTGGTTGGAGTATAGTAATGAGTGACCTGCAGAAAGCGAGTCAAAAAGCTCAAGAGTTTCGCCGACGGGAAGAAGACATCCTGGAACGTGCACAAGAGCTTTTTATTTCCCATGGAGAGGAGAAGGTAACCGTAGAAATGATTGCCGATGCGGTGGGGATTGGTAAGGGAACTATCTACAAGCATTTCGAAACAAAAGATGAAATCTATTTGCGGTTGATGATTCGTTATGAAACGGAACTGACGGAAGTTTTTAATAAGCTGGACGATGGGGAGGATAAAGATCGAGCCCGTTTAGCAAAAGAGTATTTTAGCTTTCGAATGAACGACCCAAAGCGGTACGCGCTGTTTGATCGTCTAGAACATAAATTAACAAGTACTACATCTTGCCCAGAACTTGTAGAAAAACTTCATGAAACCCGCGCATCTAATATGGATAAGTTGATTTCTGTTGTGGAATCGCGTATTACGGAAGGTAAATTGCAGGATGTCCCTGCATATTTTCATGTGTTTGCTGCATGGGCATTGGCACACGGAGCGGTTGCGCTTTATCACTCAAAGTTTTATCAAGAATTTATTGATGATAAAGACGGTTTTTTTGATTTCCTCGCAGAAATTGGTATTAGGATGGGAAATAAGCGTAAATAGTGCATTTCTTGATGTAAAGTGAATACTACTTACCCACACAAAAAAGGCCTGCATTAGCAGGCCTTTTTTGTGTGGGTAAGTAGTAAGGTATGATTAAGAAAACAGGTTAGAAAGAAATGATGGGGTTTTACGGTAAAGTGTTGATATATCGATGTCATAGCTGCCTGCGGGTAAGCAGCACTCAATTTCTAAAGGCTCGTCGGAAGGGCTTTGGTTGTATGCGTAGAGGTCCAATAATCGGTGCTTAATGGTATTTTTGTTTTCGTCTAACACCATAATGAGCTCAGGTTGTAATCGCTTGCTTTTTTGATTGCTTGTTACAACACCGACATGTTGATTGTTTAGTTTTACGATGGTGCCTGGAGGGAATAATCCTAATGCTTGTATAAAAGACTCAATGAGTTTTGATTGAAATAGGTGGTCTCGTTCTTGGTACATGGCACTAAGAGCGTCAGAAGGAGATAGTGGAGTCGCGTTAAGTTGCGAGTTAATGGACGTTTCGTAGTAATCTACCAAGCCGGCAATTTGTCCAAATAAAGGGATTTCAGTATTTTTTAATCGCTGAGGAAATCCGGAGCCGTTAAATCGCTCTTCATGGGTGGCAACGGTATTGATAATGTCTTTTGATAGTGACTTGGACTGGCTTAGTAGTTTGAGCGCAAGAGTTACGTGTTTTTTATAAAGTGGGTTTTCACGGATGTCGGAAAATTGGATTGTTGCACTGGATGATGAGGGCAGCATGAAAAGCCCAACCTTGCATAACACAACACCTACAGTGAGAATTTCAAGTTTTTGTTCAGATAAGCCAATCTCTCGACCTAAAATTGCAGCCCAAATGGAACAATTAATGGCATGCTGGTAGAGAGGGGTACCTTCATGCTTCATTTTGGTTACCCAAATCATCGCATCCGGGTTACGTACAATACTTGCTACGGCTAGTTTTGTGCTATCTACAGCTGATGCAATATCAACTTCAGTACGGTTTTGTAATTGGGTTGCCATAGCGGTAACGCTGCGATCCAAATCACGATAAATTGTTTGGGCTTTTTTAAGTTCCTTTTTGAAAGAAACTTTGATCTCGTACTTTACTGGGTGCCTTACAAGAATCTTTTGGATCCGTATGGGCTCATTAGCAGGGGCAGTATTTACATTGTTATTGGTGTTTGAACGAGAATTCTTCGATTGTACGTCTTTGGGTTTATAGCTTTGAGGTGATTTGGAGCGCAGGGTGTCGATAAAAACAAATTGACAGAACCCAGCAAGAGACGTTACGTCTTCTTCTGAGTCAATGTAGAAACCTTGAATGGGGAATGGCGTCATATGCCAAGGACAGTCTAGCTTGGACACATACATGCCCAACGTAAGGTCTCCTATTGCAATTTTTCGTTGAAATGTCGCCATAATCGTTTAGACAGGGAGTCTAGCCTCGTTGTTATGTTATGTATGATCTTACTGTTTGCCTGCATATGCCATGCCGAATTTGGCAAATGCTTATCCCTGTCGTCTTCTTGGCATTCCTTTATGTAGCGGTTCATGTATAAATGTCATAGTTCACTGTAACGCAGTTAGATTTGCGTACTTAATACTAGGTCACACAACCTATAGATCATTTTTTTCGGTTTGACGATGAATTGATCAGGAATTGTTATTATGAATCCTATTTTGACGCAAACGATAGGGTAGTGAAATGACTATTTTGGTCGATTTTTGACATGTTTCATGGCAGCGAAGCTCCATTTGAGCAAAATTTATGATATTGAGTAACAATTTTGGGGAAACTGGTGCATAAAAAGATAACTCGGTGTTGCAAAAAATGGATATAGAGGAACACCGGCTCGGCGTCGTTATTACTGGCAGTAAGGCTTGGGGCAGGGCTAAGTTGGCTCAATTATACGGGATGTTACAGCCGGAGAATACGCTGTGGCTTGCGGATACCTTATCTTGCTTACCTGATTATGCAAAGAGTAGTGGGCGTTTGGTTAAACGGGGTCAGGTGGTTTCTTTGCTGGGAAGTGAGTCAGATCTTGTTGTTGTGGATGCTTACAGCGGATTAAATCCTGACTCAGTGGCTGCGCTTGCTGGGACTATCGTAAGGGGAGGGGTAATGATTATCTTGGCCCCTTTATCAAATGATTGGGTATCTTTCTGTGATCCAGAATATCAAAGGATAGTGGTCTATCCGTCCTTATCTGCAGATATCCCAGGCTTGTTTCTACAGCATTTTAGCGGGGTGGTTGATCAGTATTGTGATAATAATGATTTTATTAAACTGGATGTTAATATTGGTGATGAAGTCCTAGAAGAGGTTGTCAATAGCTTTTCTCCTCGTTTAAACGCTCAATTAGTAACTCAAGGTTTAGTTCAAGGTATATGCACAGACAGTCAGCAAGTAGTTGTAAAGGCAGTTAATCGGGTATGTACTGGGCACAGAAAGCGCCCTTTGGTGCTTACTGCTGACAGAGGCAGAGGTAAATCTGCTGCTATCGGCATGGCGTTAGCGAACCTTATTCAAACGTCGGGCCCCTATTACTTTGTGGTGACAGCTCCAAATTTAGCGGCGGTGGATTTGTTATTCGCCCATTGTGCCGGAGCGTTGGGGGTGGAGGTGGAGGTGCGAGGGGAGTTGTGTTGCCAAGGCTCCACTGTTCGGTATTGTTTGCCAGAGAATGTAGAGGTGCAATCAGGGGTGAGCATGCTTGTGGTTGATGAAGCGGCTGCTATAGGCACTCCTATGCTAACACGGTGGTTAGACATCTTTTCTCGTATGGTATTTTCCTCGACTGTTCATGGATACGAAGGTTCAGGCCAAGGCTTTTTACTTCGATTTAAACAAACACTAACAGAAGTTATGCCACAACATAAATGTCTTACATTAACTAAACCTATTCGTTGGAATGAAGGCGATGCCGTTGAATCTTTTGTCAATTCAGCTTTTTTATTGAATGCAGATGCAGATAATATTGAGGGTTATGATATAGATCGAATAGCACAAAGTACTGCTGGAGCCGAGCTGAGTGATGTTGGGAATGGCCAAGTAATACGTATACGGCGCTGGGATCGAGCGGAATTTGCAAAGGAAGCATCAGTGTTAACAGGGTTGTTTGGGTTGTTGGTTACGGCCCATTATAAGACAACACCAGGGGATTTACGTAATTTATTGGATGGTCCGAACTTGGAGGTATTTGTTGCGACGTATCATGATGGGAAAGCTGAAAGTGTCGTTGGGGGCTTGTTATTAGCCAAGGAAGGGGCGTTTGATGACGAACTAGCCTCTTTGATTTGGAAGGGGCAGCGGCGACCGAGAGGTCATCTTATGCCTCAAACATTAGCTGTGCAGTGTGGTTACGAGGATGGGCTGAAGCACCGGTCAGCGCGTATTATCCGTATTGCTGTGAACCCTAGCATCCAACAGCAGGGGCTTGGTAAGTGTCTGGTTGAGGAGGCGAGGTCTTATGCCAAACAGCAAGGGTGCGAATGGTTGGGTTCAAGCTTTGGTGCAACGGAACCTTTGATTGATTTTTGGCGTGCTTGCGGATTAAAATCAGTGAGAGTTGGCATTTCACAGGATGGGGCAAGTGGTAGCTATTCTACTTTAGTGGTGGCGCCACTTTGTGAGGATGTGGAGTCTGATTTTGTGCTGTTACGAAGGCGCTTTCATGGACATTTCCTGCTTGCTCTAAAGAATTATTATCAAAATATGTCTACTGGATTACTTCTGTGCTTTCTTGTTCGAGAGAGAGAAGAAAGTATGGCGAGTATTTCCGTAATTGAAACAATGGAAATTCAACGTAACGTCGATGGTTTTTTGTACTGTCAGTGGCCTTTCGATGTCGTTTTCCCGTATTTGCAACGCTGGTTTTTGGGTTTGCTATTTATGGATAGTATTATCATCCATAGCGATGACATATCCGTGATGATGGATTTATTTGTTCGTCAACAGTCGATAGAAAGCATGGCTAAGCGTTGGGGAAAAGGTGGTGAAAAGGCTTTTCTAAAAGAGATTAAAGTAATTATCATGAGTGTTAATGATAACGTTTCCCATATACATTAGAAAAAAAAACCTTATACTGCTCGCAATTTAGTGAGCTGTTAAGAGGAATATATGAAATCCACCTTCAAAAAAACAACTTTATCCATTGCTGTTTCAGCTGTGTTTTTTAGTGGTGCTGTCGCTGCCGATACCAATTCCGAAATTGAAAAGCTTAAAAAGCGTATTGAGCAGCTGGAGCATTCATCGAATGCACCAGCAGAAAATAGCAGCAAAGGTATTCAGCTTAGCATTAGTGGCGCTGTTGAAATAGAAGCCGGTTATGTAAGAAACGATGGATATGAGGGTAAAACTTCCAGCGATATTGCGGTTGCTACAGCACAGTTAGCATTTGAGGCTGACGTTGCTGAAGGTGTTAATGTTCACGTTACACTTTTGCATGAAGAAGATGATACCGACCTTGAAGTTGATGAGGCGCATATATCATTTGAGCGCGGTGTAATGTTTGCTAGTGCGGGTCAGGTTTACGTACCTTTTGGAGGCTTTGCTTCAAATTTAGTGTCTGACCCTCTGACGCTTGATCTTGGTGAAACCCGGGAAACTGTGATTGAACTGGGTGTAAGCACCGGTTCTGTTGCTGCATCAATCTATGTGTTTAACGGTGATATTGATGACAATGGTGCAACTGAAAGAAGTAAGGCCGAAATGTACGGGGTATCGTTTGCTTTGGCCGATGGTGACGATGACTTCTCTTATGAGTTTGGACTTGATTATATAAGTTCCATTGCTGACACTGATACACTTCAAGATGGAATTGCTGGAGGTACCGTCGATGATTATGTTTCCGGCGTTTCCATTGATGTTTCCTTTGTACTAGGTGCTGCAAATGTGAACCTTGAATATACAGCAGCAAACGATGAATTTGAGGTTGCTGAATTGTCATTCAATGCAAGAGGTGCAAAACCTGCGGCGTTTAATGTTGAGGTTGGGTATCTAGTTAATTTAGTGGGTTTTGAAACCCAGTTGGCTGCCTCTTACCAAGGAACAAAAGAAGCGTTAGCGCTAGGGCTTCCTGAAAAGCGTCTTGCTGTAGCAGCGTCAACATTGATCGCTGAAAATACGAGCCTTGGTCTGGAATTAGCGCGTGATTATGACTACGGGCAATCTGACGCTGGGGCAGGTGAAGGTCCTATCTCTACAGGTACAAGTGAAAGGTCAAATATGGCAACAATTCAGCTTGCGGTTGTTTTCTAATGCTCCGATTCATTGCCGTAGCAATGTTTTAGTTGTGTCGCAGTAATGTTGTATGTGGTTATGCTGTAGTTCAAAGCGGGGCGTATTACGCCCCGTTGTTATGTTCAAGTGTATATTTAGTACTCATCGAATTGACACTAATCAGTTTCTGGGAGGAATTGGTAGGGTAAGAAATCCCTTTCATGTTCGTTAATACGAATAGCTTTGCCTATGGGAGGGAATGCTCTTTGCGGGCAATTTGTTCGTTCACATACACGGCAACTAACACCGATAGGGATGGCTGCATTTTTGTCTTCTAAATCACAGCCAACCGAATAAACTAAATTTGGAGCATGATGTATCTCACATCCAAGGCCAACAGAAAATGTTTTTTGTGGCATTAAATAACCACCTTCTGTTCTGGTGACTGTCCTGGCAAGGCAGAAATAACGTTTGCCGTCAGGCATTTCGGCTATCTGTCTTAATATCTTTCCGGGCGTAGCGAATGCTTCATGTACGTTCCAAAGGGGGCAGGCACCACCTACCTGAGCAAAATGAAAGTCTGATGCACTTTGACGTTTGGAGATGTTACCTGCCATATCAACGCGAACGAAGTAAAATGGAATGCCTTTGTGGTGTGGGCGTTGTAGTGTGCTGACTCGATGGCATACCTGTTCAAAACTGACGTTAAAATGTATTTGCAAGCGTTCGATGTCGTACTTATCTGCTTGCGCTCGATCGAGGAACTGCTCGTAAGGCATCAGTAGAGCCCCTGCATAGTAGTTTGCAAGACCTACTCGGCATACCGCTGCGGATTGAGGATTACTTAGGTTGCCTTCAGCAATAATACTGTCGAGCAAACTACCTTGTTCTAACAAGCAAATTTGATGAGCTAGTTGAAATACTCGTTGTTTGTGAGATAAGAGTTTCGATAGAGTTAATACTTTGCGCGATGTATTAAACGTTCTTAGCCCATCATTTTCACCAACAAGGTCTACGCGGATGTTATGACTTCGCTCCAAGTAATGTACAAGCTGGGCTTCGCCTTCACCTAGTGATAAACCCTCGTTATTGAATAACGACTCTGCTGCCTTATCGAGATCATCAAAATAGTTGTTTTTATAATAGAAAAAATCACGAACCTCCTCGTAGGGAAATTGCGGGCCCTCAACGGCTCTTACTGCCTCATCACCGGCAATCTCGTGAGCAAGATCTGCATAGTTGTGTTTAGTTTGCGAATAGGCCCGATAGAGTGTTAGGAAATGCTTAGCAAATACGGGTGAAGAGGCAACTGCTTCACGTAAATCGCGGATATTAACGCTTTCTCCTCCAATTTTGTTGTTGTTTGAACTTTTGCTTATATGAAACAGGGGGTCATCTAAACAGTTTAGGACTTCTGAGGCTAAGCGTTCATCCGCTCCTTCTGAGAAGGATTGTAAGTCGATGTTGTAGGTGGCACTGAGTTTTAGCAGTACCTGCACTGTAAGGGGGCGTTGATCATTTTCAATTTGGTTTAGGTAGCTGGGCGATATACCCAGGTTTGTAGCCATGGCTGCTTGAGTGAGCGCTTGGCCTTCTCTAAAGCGGCGTAATTTACCACCTAGAAAGGTTTTTCGGTTACGTGCAGTTGCTTTTTTGTTGTTGTCTGAGTCACTCATGGGCATCCAGCGGTGTTACTTGATAAATGGTCGATTATAGGGCGTGTTCGTCAGTGAATGTATACTTTTAGAATGCCAGTATCTTCGCAATATTTGCAACATTGCAATTATTCTTGTAAAGATATTTGCACGCCAGCACGTATATATCAAGGTGTTGTTGCAGATTGTATAGGAATGCAAATAATGGGTAGCATTATTTAGTCTGTTACATAGATAACTATATAGGTTGCTGTCATGTCTGATTTTCAAGCCCCACTTCGCAATATTCGATTTACCCTATTTGATGTGTTTCATGCTGATAAGATGTGGGCAAAAAATACCGCATTGTCAGAGGTTGCTGACAGGCAAACAGCTGACGCGATGCTAGAAGAGGCAGCAAAAGTGACAGAGCAAGTTATTGCTCCAATTAACCGCTCAGGTGACGAAGAAGGTGTTTTGTGGGAAGACGGAAGGGTGACAGCACCTACAGGTTTCAAGGAGGCGTATAACACGTATTGTGAAGGCGGTTGGCCCGGTATTACGGGTAATTCCGAATTTGGCGGGTTTGGTATGCCGAAAGCCTTAGGAGTGCAAATTGATGAAATGCTTTATGCCTCTAACAGCGCGTTTGCGCTTTATCCAAACCTAAGTGCTGGTGCGAGTTTGGCGATAGATGCGCATGCTAGCGAAGTTATCAAGGCGGTTTATTTACCAAAAATGTATTCTGGAGAATGGACTGGTAGCATGTGCTTGACGGAGCCCCATGCGGGCAGCGATTTGGGAACGATCCGCTCAAAAGCTGAGCCACTGGAAGGTGGCTTGTATGCGGTAACGGGTACCAAGATATTCATTACCGGTGGGGAGCATGATCTTGCGAGCAATATTGTTCACTTAGTGTTGGCTAGGTTACCTGGAGCACCGAAGGGGGCGAAAGGTATTTCTCTGTTTGTTGTTCCAAAGATCAATGTTGATGGGCAGGGGGAATTACTTGAGCCAAACGCTGTGAGCTGTGGTTCCATTGAACATAAAATGGGAATTAAGGGTTCTGCCACCTGTGTAATGAATTTCGATGAAGCCACTGGGTATATTGTTGGCGAACCCAATAAGGGCTTGGTTTATATGTTCACCATGATGAACTATGAACGCCTATCTATTGGCGTACAAGGCTTAGGTTGTGGAGAAATGTCCTTACAACGCGCTGTTGCTTATGCGAGAGAACGCCGACAAGGCCGAGCGCTAACGGGGGCGGCAGAGCCTGAAGCTTATGCGGATACGCTACTTGTCCATGCGGATGTACGGCGAATGTTGTTGACGATGAAATCGCTGACGGAAGCAGGTCGGGCTCTATCTACTTATGTGGCTATACAGTTAGATACGTCGAAATATGCTGAACAGTTAGAGGAGAGGGGGCGTGCAGTGGAAATGGTGGCGTTATTAACGCCTATTGCAAAAGCGTTTCTAACGGACATGGGGCTAGATACCACAGTATTGGGCCAACAGGTGTTTGGTGGGCATGGTTATATTCGAGAGTGGGGGCAAGAGCAATTGGTCCGCGATGTTCGAATTGCACAAATCTATGAGGGTACTAATGGCATACAGGCCCATGATTTGTTAGGTCGTAAGGTGGTGTTCAATCGAGGTGAAAATGTTAGGTTGGTTGCGCAAGAGATTGAGGCCTTTGTAGCAGGTATTAAAAGCCACAGATTGTCCCCCTTTTGTCAGGTGCTAATGACAGGCGTCAGCAATTTATTGTCGTTGACAGATATTCTTGTCGCTCGAATTGATAAAAACCCCAATGAGTTGGGTGCCGCCGCGATGGAGTATTTGCATTATTTTGGATATGTTTTGTATGGTTACATGTGGCTTAAAATGGCAGATGTAGCAGAGCATAAAATTACTAACGATGACGGTTTTTATCAATCTAAATTAGACACAATGCAATTTTACTTTGATCGAGTTTTTCCAAGGATTTCAGGGCTGGATGAAACTATACGAGCCGGCTTTGATTCTATGGATGTGGATGTTGACTGGTTATAGGTATACATTGTGTTGGTGGGGCTGTGCATAAACACTATATTGACTTATGTAGGTTTTTGTAACGTATGGGTTGTCTCTTCCTGGGGAATTGTTAGTATTTGGGGACGTTGGTACAAGGAGTGTCTCGACGGGCAAGGGTGCTGGTTGTAGCGGTACCTTTTTCTTGTATATAATAAAAAGGTGATAATAATGACTTATATTAAATTTGCAGTAGTTGCAGCGATGGTGGTTGGTTTGACTGGTTGTGGTATCGATTTAGGGCCTGGTTGCACAATACTTTGCTTTAGTAGTTAAGTTATAACTTAATATACTACGCCTAGTGCGGGTATTGAAAACCTCTTGAAATGGAAACATTCAAGGGGTTTTTTTATGTTGTAATAAAAGGTCATGCCATATTTCTACGCATTATTTTTGAACGCCGTTTTCTTTACTATTTCACGGATTGTTATCTAAAGCTTACCTCTTTTTGGCCGATAAAAATCTATTGTAGGAGTAGTGTAAATACTACGTGTTTTCACCGATAATCATAAGGCAGCCACATGTCAGTAGTTTTTTCTATTATCGTTGTAGCTAGTGACGTTAACGATCCTTCGTTGGCGGCGATTGCGCAATTAGAAAATGAACATGTCGAATTACTTGTTTGTACAAATAATACGGGGCTGTTTGATGCAGCACTGTTAAATGCGGCCGTTGAACAAAGTTCGAGTAAGTATTCGTTAATACTCAAAGACCATCAGTTGGCAGTGTCTGAAGAGTGGCTGCATCAGCTGTCGAATATCGTTGGTGAAAATCAATTGTTAGGTGCTTCTGGCTATTCGTTGCTGCGGGCGACGGGTGTTCAAATGGCTGCTCATGTTCGGGTAGAAGAACTAGCCGCCGTGGCTCCTAGTACCCACAGGATGGGAGTGGGTGTGTGTGTCGATATGGCGGTGGCATTGTCTGAGGATTTTTTGTTTTCTTCCAGTGATTTTCTGCGTTCCCAAGGCTTTAGGTCTATAGATTTTTTGGCGGGTAGTGATAATGTTGGAAGTTTTATCGGGCGTTACTCGCTTCGAATGAAGTTAAATAACAACAGTGCACTAACGGTTGTTGAGACAGTTGCAGCAGGGGAATGTAAAAAAACCAAAAAAACCAAAAAAACCAAAAAACGCAAAAATGAAATAGAGTCATTTTTGCAGGGTTACGATGGTTTATTCCCTATTAATGAGTCGGGAATACGGTGTTGGCAGAAAAATGCTGATGCGTTGCAGAAATATGATCAGGGTATAGCTGCTTCCATTGTCGACGGCTTGTATGTAGGAGATGACTTACAGTTTAAACAAAAGCAGAAAGGCAGTATTATTGTTACGGGCAAACTTAATGACGTTATTTTGTCGGATACCCGCGTCAGAATGGATAAGTTGCCGAGTAATGAAACGGTTGTATTGTTCGGTGTAGGAGCGGGTGAGCTGGTCGAAACATTGTTACGAGACACTAACAATGAAGTGCTGGTTGTTGAGCCTGAAGCCAAACTAATTAACTATTTATGGATGCGTTACGATTGGTCACGTTATGTGGAAAGTGGCCGCTTGCGTTATATGCCAATTGCCAATGAACATGCTATTTTGCATTCAATATCGATGATGCAAACAAGTCGTTTTTTACAAAAAATATTGGAAGTGAATAAGATTCCCACCCAGGTTATACGTTCTGGATCATACCATTTATATCCAGGGTTTTATAAAACATTGGAAGAATCCCTTAATTGGTTTTTAAAGCTAAATCGTATTGCCAAAACGTGGGCGGGTAAAGAAAAACAAGTATATGATGTCACTATAGTCAGCCCTCGTTGTGCAATATTTGTAGATTTTGCAGAATGTTTGCATCGATTGGGCGTAAAAACTCGTATTTTAAATGTACCCGATAAAGCAAATGAACTAACAGAAGATAATATTATTCAGCTTTTAGCTAGCCTTAATGTAGATGCTAGTAAACTTATTGTTTATCGTAATCGAAGTTTTATTGAGTCGGAAGATATTTCGCTGGCGGCAGGGTTGGAGGATCGTATTCTTGGTGCTCAATTAAGCTGGTGGTGGGATGTCCCGAATGTTGCCAGTTTTATTGATATGCAATTGGCTAAACACAGCAGGCCAGCGATGGCGTTTGCCAATGATATTTTACCGGTGATTCCAGAAGGTTCTTTATGGTTACCACCGGCAGCGCAAAGTCAATTTTGTACGGGTGAACTATATCAAGGAAACCTTATACCTGGTGTAAGCTTTGTAGGACAAAGCCGGATTACGCATTTGAAAACACAATTAAAAGTGATCTCGGAGATATTACCTCTAGTGGGGGGAGCAAGGTTTAATGCATTGATGCCTATGTTTGAGCAATTTGATAGTTACAGCGAGTTATACCAACGTATTGTTGATGTTGCAGGGGATATTGATCAGGAGTTGGATGTTCACTCGATCAGAATGCCAGCTCAGGTGTATTACCTCAAATATATTTTGAAAATGGCTGAGTCTGCAGCTTTTCGGGTGGCTTCTATCGAAACTCTAGCAAAGGCAAATGTTCCTTTGTCGATTTATGGTGACGATGATTGGGTTAACAGTGGTGTTGTGCCAAACCATGCATTCAAAGGCGTTATTCAACGTAAAGATTTGCGTTCATTGTATGAGCAATCTCAGCTTAATTTAAACCTGAATTTCATGCAGGTTTCTTCCACAGTCAACCCCAAAGTACTGGATGTTGCCGCATGTGGTGGGCGAGTGCTAACGGATGTTAGACCTGAACTAGATGTATTGTACCCAGATTCGATTATCAGACCGTGTGTTTTTAACGGTTTAAATGAGTTACCTGACATTGTTAACACCTTGTTGAGTGAAAACCATTCCAGTGATCATACAAAAGCCCAGTTAGGAGCTATTGCAGAAAGAACGAGATGTCATCACAGCATGCAAAATCGAGCTCGTTGGTTGATCGAGAACTTTTCGTTGAAGTAAACTCATCGATTAATGCTTGTCGTAACATTAGGTTCCCTAGATAACATGGAGGAATATGGCGTCTTCTAATGTAACGTTATCCTGCCGAGAAAAACGTCAAAAAATTCACTCAATTTGCCAAATTGGTCTAGAATTAGGAAAAAGTCTTTGTATATAAAGCACCTATAGGCAGGTTGATAACAAATGAATGGTTCTTTTTTGAGAAAAACACGTCTTATTTATCCTTTCGCTGTATTGGTTGTTGCATTGCTAGGGTCAGTTGAAGCCCGGGCAGATTCCTTTGATGACGCAGTTAATCATTATTTAAAGGGTTTTGATGCTTGTCAGGAAGCTAATGGGTTGCTGAGGGCAAATCGAATACCCGCAGCAAAGAAAAAGCTTAATGTGTATAACAAATACCTTGCCGAAGCGGAAAAAATGGATTCCAGCATCGCAAAAACAAGTAGACGTGATATGGAAGGTAATATTAAGTTTTGTCGCCGTGTTGCTACCAATATTGAAGTCGAGCAAGCAACACCATTTATTGATAAAGCTATTGCTCAGTGTGATTTGGCTCAGAAGGCTTTAAAAGAGAAAAAACCCGATGCTGCGATGGAGCATCTAATGGCTTTTAAGGCTCATAAGGATGAAGCCTGGAATATCACTGAGAAGTTAACAGATATTTTTTCTATTCGTAATCAAGTGAAGCGCTGTCAGCGCTTAGAGAAAAAAATATTGTCTGCTGGGAAAAAACAAGAAGCGTCTAATTTGACCATTGAAACGGTTAAGGAAGAAAGTCAATTTTATGCACAAACTTGTAATCAGGCACTAACGTTTTTAAATGTAAAATCGATTGATGAAGTTTCGATTAAGAATGCTGGTAAATCTATAAAACTTGCCAAATCACATAAGAAAAATGTGAAAGATGAGGCTGCTGCGTTTGATATATTTGCAGCTAATCCGGCACATGAAGCTAATGCATTGGTTGCTGCAAACTTGAAAAAAGGTGATGTTTGCCTCGTTAAAGCAGAAAAGCTTGCCGCCAAGAAGCGTAAAGATTTGGATAATGCAAATAAGACATTGAACAATTACATTGCAGCATTAGCTAATTCTGCGAAACAGTGTGAAGCTGCACGTTCAATTACTAAAACCAAAGCAAGTGATAAGGTTTATGGTAAGGCAAAAAAAGCGTATCAAAAATCTCAAAAGTCTGAGAGTAAACAACGCAAGAGTTTACGAAAAGACAAGTACTATTTAGCCTACTCAAACTCCCCAAAAGTTAAAGATATTAATCGAATTTTATCAAAGCTTAGTGGTTGTTTAGCAGATACGAATAAGCGCATGTCTAAGATGTTTGCATCATTGCAAGCAACGAAGAAAGCCTTGGCAAAAAAGAAAGCCAAAGCTGACGCAGCGCGTTTAGCGAAAGCTAGCGCTACTGAGAAGGCAAAAATCAAAGCAGAATTAGCAAAGAAGAATGAATTAGCTGCGGCAAAATCTGAAAAAATAGCAAAAGCCGCTGCAGAAGCAAGAGCGGCTGAAGTTGCAGCAGCTAAGGCAACAGCTAAGGTAGCAGCAGATATAGCGGCCAAAGCGGCAAGTGTTGTGTCGTCAACAGGTTCTTCAGCAACGGTAACACCCCAGGTTAATAAAGAAGGTACATTTTTCTCCATCACTGGTGTTGTCACCTTTAATCAAATATCGGAATCTGTAGCGGTTATCTATGCCAATGGAGCAGACCCTGGTGGAGATATGGTGTTTGCTGAATTAGGTCGAAATGGTTTTGATAAGGATATTTATGTTGTCTCGCCGGATAGTAAAATCACCATTAAGAATAAAGACAATACGTTGCATCGAATAAAGGCGACGGATGATTACAACGGTATTTCCAAAAATATGGTAAAACTACAACCTAGACAGAAACGAGCGGTTAAAATCAGTTGGAAACCTGATACGATTGTTGAAATGCGCAGTAATAAAGGGGCCTTATCTGCAAGCTATGTAGCGAACGTTCCAAGTGGTGCATTTCAAATTATAGAGTTTTTGGTTGGAAAGTCATCGCACGGGTTTAGCTTTGCTGCTATCCCGTCATCTGCTGACACGGCTACCATACTTATACCAAATCATGACCCTATTGTTATTAGTTTTGCATTAGGAAGTAGCCAAAGGGTTCCTTTGGTTAAGAAGGGACAGCAAGTGGGTGAGGTAGAGTTGGAGCTGAACTAGTTCCTATATCACCATCTATAACGATTTAAAGCGGCTTATGCCGCTTTAAATCGTTATAGATGAGTGGTTTGTTTGTTGGAAAGGCCGTATCATGCGCCGCAAATGATAAGTAGGGGAAGGTAATTGTTAAGTTATCGACATGGTTTTCACGCAGGTAATTATGCTGATGTGCTTAAGCACAGCGCATTGTGTCTAATACTTGAGTATATGTGTAAGAAAGACAAGCCATTTGCTTATATCGATACGCACGCTGGAGCGGGTAGTTATTCGCTAAAGAATGATATGGCGATTAAAACGGGTGAGTTTAATGAGGGTGTACTAAAACTTTGGGGGCAAGATCACCTGCCAGAAGAGTTAGGCCCTTATATGCATGCAATTAAAAAACAGAATAAGAAAGGTAACTTATCTTACTATCCTGGGTCTCCACAGGTGGCGCTTGCTTTTTTGAGATCGAATGATGCAATGCGATTGTTCGAATTACACCCGAAAGATGCTGATACTTTAAAGAAGAACACACCTTCGAAAAGCCGCTTTCAGGTAGAACATAAAGATGGGTACGAGGGGCTGAAGTCTGCACTTCCTCCAGTTAGTCGTCGTGCAGTGGTATTGATTGACCCTTCTTATGAGCTTAAGTCCGAGTATCGGGCGTCGATAAAAGCCATAGAAATGGGAGTTAAGCGTTTTTCTACGGGCACTTATATGCTTTGGTACCCTGTGGTTGACCGTAAACTTGTGCAGGGAATGGAAAAGTATTGGGTCAAAACTGGCATTAAGAATGTATTACAGGTTGAATATTGTCGAGAGCCAGATTCTCCTGGGTATGGAATGACGGGTACAGGGTTGTTTATTGTAAACCCGCCTTGGCAGCTTGCGAATCAATTGACGACGGTGATGGAGGCGATGAATCGTTATATGGATTCAGGTAAGGCTGTGAGTCGTGTTGTTCAGTTGGTCGCTGAATAACTTAGGGGTCTTCTGGGTCTGAAATAATCTTGGCTTGCTGCTCACCAATCGAAACATAAAAACAATTTTTTCGGTTGGTATGGCAGGCGGGGCCTTTTTGGTCCACTAAAAGAAGCAAGGTGTCACCATCACAATCAGTGCGCATCTCTTTCAGTTTTTGTACATGCCCTGAACTTTCCCCTTTACGCCAATAACATTGTCGTGAGCGAGACCAATAACAAACCTGTCCTGTTTTTAACGTTTCTTCAATAGAAAGCTTATTCATCCATGCCATCATCAACACTTCACCTGTATCATGCTGTTGAGCAATAGCGGGAATTAATCCGTCTTGATTATATTGAAGGTTCGATATCGCTTCTTGTGTATCGAGGGTGGTATTTTTGAGTTGTTTCTCTAACGATTTATAATCCATAACAGTCAATTGTCTACGTTGTGTTATTTGATGGGGTGAATTAGACATACTATGTGGCGCATTTTACCAGCTAAATCATTCGAGCATAAGTACAAGTGTACCCAGCGGGTAAGGTTGCGGTTATTCGTTTTGTTATTGTTTACGAGCGCGCTGCTAACGAATAGTACTTCTTTGGTGGCCCATGAAATGGGAGAAGGAGCCCATATTCAGGTAGATTTACGATATTCTTCCATGTTATTGCAGTTGGAAATCACATTACAAGAAGTGATAGCAATATTTGATATTGATGCCAACAGGGACGGCAGGTTACGTGTAGATGAGTATCCTTTACTTGATATAGCTGCTCTGGGGAAATATGTGCTCAATCATTTAAGTGTGAAGGCTGATGGGCATGTATGTCTTTTAGACATAACGTCACACGAAATTGTAGAACATTCTGCGGGAGACTTTATTCGCTTCCCGATAAAGTATTCGTGTGAGAGTGCGAAGGAGAACCTTTCTGTTGATTACCATTTGTTTTTCGATCAAAACCCCTACCATCAAGGTACCTTAACGATTATTCAGCCGAAACAGTCATCACTCTTATATTTCTGGGATGATCAACGAACGCATACACTTTTAATTGAAAATAATAACTTTGTGAGGACAATTTTCCGAGGAGTTGTTCTAGGGTTTGAGCATATCTGGATTGGGTTGGATCACTTGTTGTTTTTGCTTTGCTTGATCTTGCCTTCAGTATTAATTCCGGTACGACCAGGCGTGACAGATAATAGATATTATTGGAAGCCAGCTCATTCATTGTCGACAGTGATAATGGATGTGGCGAAAGTTATTACTGCTTTTACCGTGGCTCATTCTTTAACGTTTGTATTGTCAGTGATGAATTGGGTGCCGGCGCCGCCATCAGGTGCTGTTGAAGTCGCGATAGCATTGACGGTAATATTGGTAGCTTTGAATAATATTTTCCCTATCGTTTACCGGGCTCGTTGGTTCGTTACGCTGTTATTGGGTCTTATTCATGGCTTTGGCTTTGCTAATGGCTTAGCTGCTTATGATTTACCCTCAAGTGATGCTGGCTGGGTACTCGTAGCATTTAATCTGGGTGTCGAATTTGGTCAGCTATTGTTTGTTTTCCTGGTTATTCCATGTTTATTTGGCCTAAGAGAGAAGGCTTTTTATAACACTGTTGTGCTGAAGGGTGGGTCTATCGTTATTTTGGGGATTGCTTGTTTCTGGTTGATTCAAAGGGTGTGACTGACGGGGTACAGGAGCGAGTGATGCAGGATGAAGCGTTAGATTCAGCCGAAGGAGCTTCTTGCTTGTGATTTGGTTCAATTCCCATTATATTTCTCGCTCATGAGTATGAAGTAGGTATTGTGAACGGTATGGATATTTCTATAGAGCAGTTTGAAACCATTTCCCTATATGTTTGTGTTGGTGGGTTGATCTTGTACATGTTTTATATCATGTATCGATTAGCTAAGGATTCCAAAGCAGGGAGAATAGGAACAATTGCCATTTTTGGAACCCTTGGATTAGGCGTTATGGGATTTGTATTTAAGGAGATTCTAACGATTGTATTGGACCTCTAATCCAGACTTCGATGAGACCACCATAATATAAAGAGTAAAAAGTGAATGCTGCCAATGGCAATAAATAGGCCTATTAGGCCTACAATTGACATGCCGAAAAGTTGGGGGCCGTTTTCAACAGTGGTTAGTATTGCCGAGGCGATTAGAAACCCCACCGTTACCATCAACTGAGTATGTCTGAATTGGGCCCGTTCCTGCCTTGAAACCAAACGTTCAATAAATTGTTTGTCGATATTGGAAACCGGTGTTGTGTTTTGAGCCGCTGGAAGTTGTGGCTTGGGCTCTTCGTAGATTTTGTCTACTAAGGTTAGCGCCCGAATACCTAGTTTTTTTGCTAATGCTGAGGGGCTATAACGATGTTTTCCCCATTCTCTAATAAGAGGCTCTGCCTCTGTCATAAGGTCAAAGTCGGGATTAAGCAAACGCCCAAATCCTTCCAATGTAATACACGCTTTTGAGAATAATGCGATATCTGGCGGTAATGCGATATCAAACTCGCGTAGCATGTCGGTAACTTGTAGAATCAGTTGAGGAATATTCACTTCACTTAGTGATAGGCCGTAAAATTGTTGGATTAGGTCTTCGCTTTCACTGGTTAATGCGTCAAAGTCGACATTCCCATCTGTCCATTCCATCAGTACTGCTGCGGTACCTGCTGCGTCCTGAAGTACAACACTACGTGTCATTTTCATCAGTTGTTCACGGCGTGTTGAACTGAGTTTACCGACCATGCCAAAGTCTAGAATGGCAATACGGTTTTTAGGTAAGATCAAAAAATTGCCCGGGTGTGGGTCAGCATGAAAAAAGCCATCAATTAGCATGGATTTCCAGACAATCTTGCCTCCTCGGTGAGCGATAAGTTTACGGTCTAAGCCTGCAGCATCCAGTTCTCTGATATTCTTCGCGGGAATACCTTCAATGTATTCTTGGACGTTGAGGTCTTCGCAGGTCCATTCCCAATATATTTTTGGCACTTTGGCATATTTTATATTTTTTAGATTTTCTGCAATACGTTCAGCATTTTTGGCTTCAATACTAAAGTCTAACTCTCTTAGCAATGAACGCTCAAACTCCTTGACTATGGCAACGGGGCGGTAGCGTCGTAAATCAATGGATTGGCTTTGGGCAAGTTTGGCAAGATGTTGGATAAGGCGAATATCAGATTCGATTTTTTCACGAATATTCGGTTTGCGAATCTTGAGTGCTACCGGTTGGTTTTTATAGGTAATTGCCTTGTGTACTTGAGCCATGGATGCGGTACCCAAAGGCTTTTCTTCAATGTGTTTGAAGGCTCTTTTTACCGGCATACCTAAAGAATTTTCTAACTGAGGCATTAGGCTTTCGAGAGGTAAAGACTGGGTATCATCTTGCAGCTTTTCAAACTCTTGAATCCACTCTTGAGAAAATAGATCCACTCGGGTGGCAAGAATCTGTCCAAGTTTGATGAATGTTGGCCCCATTTCCTCCATTGCAGCGCGAGCACGGGCTGGAGGTTGCTGTGAAAGAAACTCATCAGGCACATTGTAGCGAACTAATCTCCCCGCTTTTTCTACCCCGTCAGCAAGGCCAATGCGTCGGATGATGTCACCAAAACCAAACTTGATCAAAATATTAACGATTTCGTTTAAACGACGAAGATCTTTTCCCGTTTTTAATATATCCATTAAGCGCCTTGTAATGCTAAAAAGTGAGTCGGACCCTGCGAAACCGGCGGGTTCCCTGATATCTTATGGCAGATTGGATTCTATGTCGACATTAGCAGTAAAACGGCATCAATCAAGCCGTCGAATTGAATAAGAGTTGCTATGCTTACTAAGGACAATAACTTATCTTCCTTGGTGCAAGGTGTTGCTACGAATGACAAATAGCGCTCAAAGGCATAAAAATGCCATTTTGCAGCTTACCATTATCGTTATATTTTTTTTGGTAGGGCGCGGGGTGTCCGCGAATCCATTGTTTATCTCTCCTGGAGCAGAAAAGGTCGATATAGGGCCTCACCTTTCTTATTTGGAAGATAAAAAAGGCACTATGAGTGTAAGAGATGTGATTCATGGAGACTATTATTGGGTTAAAAGCGATAAAACAACGGTTAACCTAGGTTTCACAACATCCGCTTACTGGTTTCGAGTATCTATTCAAAACATGAATATCGGGAATGGTGAGTGGTTGCTTGAAGAGTCATACGCCCTGATTGATAAGTTACAATTGTACGTGGTGAGTAATGGGGAGACCGTTGATTATCGGGAGTCTGGTGATGCAATGCCAGTTTCCAAGCGACCAGTGAACCATTCCCGTTTTTTATTTCCTGTGCAGCTTACCCCTAATAGCGTGACTGATTTGTATATTCGGGTAGAAAATACCGAAGCAATGGAGATGACGCTGCGACTGTGGAAAGAAGCGTCGTTTCAGGTTTCAGATAGACAGAGCTTTATGGTTGATGGTTTTTTTTATGGGCTTTTTTCAGTTATGGCACTGTATAATTTGGTGATATTCTTTTCGGTAAAAGAAAGAGCCTATGTGTTTTATGTATTCTATGTTGTGGCGAGTATGTTTTTTATAGGGACGCAGAAAGGACATTTCTTTTTGTGGTTTTATCCGGAGTCCCCCGTTTTTCATCATTATTCTATTCCTATAGTGACGGTTATGATGATGGCGACGATTCTGCTTTTCTTTGAACATTTTCTTGAAGTTAGACGCTCTTTTCCAAAGGTGTGGGTGACGTTAAACAGTTTAATGGCCGCTATGGTTTTGGTTACATTTGGATTGCCATTTGTGGCGTATAAATTGGTTATATCAACGATTATGGTTTTATTGTTAATATTGGCAGTTTTGTCATTTTTTATTGTTGCAAAATTGGCACTCAATGGGAAAAGGACGGCGCAGGTATTCCTTTTTGGTTGGGTTAGCTTAATGATTTGTGGGGTGTTTTTAACGTTAGCAAAACTCGGTTATGTTCAAAATGAAATGATTGCTAACTATGGTCTTCAAGTGGCTTTCTCATTCGAAATCATTCTGTTTTCTCTAGCGTTATCGTTCCGTATTAATGAAGCAAAGGAGGCAAAAGTTGTTGCGGAAGCGCAAATGGAAGAGGAACGAGGAGGGCGAATAAAGGCAGAGAGCCAGACCTTACAAAAAGAGCGTGAGTTACGTAAGGCTAGAGAAGAAGCATTAGCACAACAGAAAAAATTGAATGAGAATTTGGAACATACAGTACGAGAACGAACTATTGAACTTCAAGAAACGATGGAACATCTGAATAAAGTGAACAAAGAACTTGAGGAGCTATCTGTTAAAGATGGTCTTACAGGGTTATTTAATCGTCGTTATTTTGATAATAAAGCAGCAGAAGAATGGGATCGGGCAATGCGAAACCCAGCGATGGTGTCAATATTGTTATTAGATCTGGATCACTTTAAGGCGGTTAATGATAATCGAGGTCATCAGTGCGGTGATAAAGTGTTACAGGCGGTTGCCCAAGCAATTGTTGATATTGCCTGTCGTCCAGCAGATGTAGTTGCCCGTTACGGTGGCGAAGAGTTTGTTGTGTTGCTTCCAAGTACTACTCGCGATGGGGCTGAGCACGTGGCAGGTTTGTTAGTGAAACATATTGCAGATCAGCGCATTATGTTTGAGGGGAAGTTAGTCCCTGTTACAGTGAGTATTGGTTTGGCTTCTGTCATGCCAACGATTTCTGATAAGCTGGATGTACTGATAAGTAGTGCAGATGAAGCATTGTATCAATCAAAGGAAAATGGGCGTAACAGGTATACCATTTCAAAGAATAGTTAATCAGAGTATTAGGGCGCAGAGTGCGGAGGAAATAATAATGGGATATTTTTCTGATAAGGTTGCTGTGGTTACTGGTGGAGCATCAGGGATTGGGGAGGCAATCGCTTCGGAACTTTCGTTGTCTGGAAGTATTGTTGTTATTGCTGATATCAATATTGGAGAGGCGCAGCGTATAGCTGAAGCTCTTTCCAGAGCTGGTGGGCGGGTTTTTGCTCTGAGGATGGATGTTACTGATAAAGCAAGTGTTCAGTTCGTTCTGGATAGTGTGATTAAAAGCTACGGCCAACTGGATATTATGATAAACAATGCAGGGATTGTTGTTATATCAGAAATGGAAGATACCTTAGAAGAAGATTGGGATAGGTTAATTGATATCAATCTAAAGGGCGTTGTATTCGGTATGCAGGCAGCTTATAAAATAATGAAACAACAGGGAGGAGGACAAATCTTAAATACGTCATCTTCCTCTGGTCTTAGTCCAACCCCGTTATTTACAGCGTACAGCTCCGTCAAACATGCGGTTGTTGGGTTATCTACAGCAACCCGAATTGAGGCAGCACCTCATCATATTAAGGTTAATGCTTTATGCCCAGGTGTGGTAAATACGCCAGTAGCTACGGGTAGAAATACCAGTAGAGGTATGGATTTAGAAATATTATCGGGCGGGTTACCAATGATGTTGTCACCTAAGCGAGTTGCAAAGGCTGCTTTAAAAGGAATGAAAAAGAATAAGGCTATTATTCCGGTGGGAATGGATAGTTATCTACCATATTGGGCCAATCGGTTTGTGCCAGGAGTATATGATTTTGTGCTGGCAAAAGGAGTTCCATTGGTTCGTAGCTATATGAAGAATGAATAGAGCAGGAAGAAACGAAACTACACCAATCGTCTTGTTTTATTTGGGTTAACGCTTGACCCTAGACTTAACTCCAGGGATAGGATGAGCCATACTATTCAATAAATCTGGTTAGAGGTGAGTCAAGTGAGTATGCAAATTGGCGAGTTGGCATCAAAATGTGGCGTACGTATTGATACCGTACGTTATTATGAAAAGCAAAAATTATTGATCCCATCTGGTCGAACTGAAGGTGGTTATCGGATTTATTCAGGTGTGGCGTTAAGAGAGTTACGGTTTATTCTGCGTGCGAAATCGTTAGGTTTTACGTTGAAGGAAATACAAGAGTTACTCACGTTAAAAATTGATAGAGAAAATCAGCCGTGCTCGTCGGTAAAAGAGCTTGCAGAAACTAAAATAAAGGATATTGAAGAAAAATTAGCGGAATTAGGCCGGATACATCAAGCATTAACCGGTATTACGGAGGCCTGTTGTGGCGGTGAAGAACCTGCCACTGCCTGTTCAATTCTTGATGCGTTAGATAAGGAGGACTCTTAGTATGGAGTTATTTATCAACGAACTCATTGAAGCATTAGGAGCTCTAACCGTTAACTTTTATAGCTTAAGCTTGGAATCGGCACCATTTTTGGTGCTTGGTTTGGTGATAGCAGGCTTGATTAAAGCATGGGTACCAACAGAGAGTGTTGCGAAACAATTAGGTGGTTCTGGTATCTGGCCTATAACAAAAGCAGCGCTCATTGGCGCCCCTTTGCCATTGTGTTCTTGTAGTGTTATTCCAGTGACATTGGGTATCCACCGTAGTGGTGCATCGAAGGGCTCGACGGTGTCATTTTTGGTAGCAACACCTGAAACAGGTGCAGATTCCATCGCTATATCGTATGCCTTGTTGGGCCCGTTTATGGCGATAATACGACCTATCAGTGCAATTTCGAGTGCAATTTTTGCAGGCTTGATTGTTAGCTTTTCTAAAGATAAGCGGGAAGATGAGTTAGGTAGCGATAATTCAAAAGAACAGGCGCAAAAAAGCTGCTGCTCGTCCGATGATCATTCTACGGCAAAGGTTGAGCCAGTTACCCCTAGCGCAGTAAATAAGTTAATACCTAAAACGCTGTCAGGGCTGCAGTATGCTTTTACCGATATTTTTAACAACATGGTATTTTGGCTGTGTATTGGTTTATTTTTTGCTGCATTAGTAAAAACCTTTGTCCCGGTGAGTTTCCTACAGGAATGGGGGAGTGGGCTTGGTGCGATGGTAGTGATGGTGATAGTGGGTATTCCTATGTATATCTGTGCGACGGCTTCCACGCCTATGGCAGCGGGTTTCTTATTAGCAGGTTTGTCACCCGGAACGGTATTAGTGTTTTTGCTCGCAGGGCCTGCAACAAATATGGCTACCCTGGCAATTGTTAAAAAGGAATTGGGGAGTTATGCGTTGTTTGCATATCTTTGCGGAATTGTTATTTCCGCTATTGGCTTTGGTCTGATGGTTGATCAATTGGTGGTGTTATGGGATATCAATATACTGGCCCAGGTTGATGGCACTCACGAGATGGTGAACCCTTGGCTGGAAATTGGGACAGGGCTGTTATTGTTGGGATTGGCACTTAAATATGCCATTGGGTATGTTCTTGGGTCGCTCAAAAAACACTCACATGCATGATTGATGTTTTTGATGATACAATTCTAGGCACAGATCAACTACCAACAGATAGGGGTTAATAGTGAGCTACGATAACGAAAATATTTTTGCCAAAATCATTCGTGGAGAATTTGGTTGTATCAAAGTTTATGAAGATGAAAAGACAATGGCGTTTATGGATATTATGCCTCAAGCCGACGGCCATACTTTGGTTATCGCAAAAGAACCAGCAGAAACATTGCTTGAGTTGTCTGATGATGGTGCGGCTGCTTGTATTCAAACGGTAAAGAAGATTATTCATGCGGTTAAAGTTGCCATGGATGTTCCTGCTGCAACTGTACTACAGTTGAATGGGTCAGAGGCTGGACAAACAGTTCCTCATATTCATTTTCATGTGATCCCAGGGTCAATTTTGGGTGCAAAATCGCATGCTAGCGAAATGGCTGATCAAGATGTACTTAAAGGTTTTGCTGAAAAAATCATTGCAGCGTTAGATTAAGAGAGAAGGAGTTGTAGCGTTGTCTAATCAACTGACTCAATTGCTTGGGCAATGGATCTCTTTAAAAGATACGACAGAGTGGGTGTTAGGTACTGTTTATAAAACAGAGGGCCCTTGTTATCGTAAAGCGGGGGCGATGATGTTGTTTAATGGCGTTGGGCAGCAGTATGGTTTGCTTAGTGGAGGCTGCCTGGAGTCTGACATCCAGACTCACGCCAAAAAGGTTATGCAAACGGGGCAAGTGCTAACCCTTTGTTATGACGGCAGTGATGAGGATGATGTTTCTTTTCAATTGGGCATTGGATGTGGTGGTACGGTGCATATAATGCTGCAATTGGTTAATCGAGAGAATGAGTACCTGAATTTAGATAAAGTTTGGGAGTCTCTTAACGACCGCAACGGAGGTTTCTATCATCAAAAAATCCCCAAAGAAAGTGATGATAGCGATAAAATTGATGAAAGTGAGATTCAAGTTGAACAAAATAACTGGTTTGAGCCGAATATAGCTGAAGAAAGGAAAGGGCCCACAGAAGGCATTCAAAACCATTGGTTTGTTACTGAAATTAAAGCAGAGCCACATATCCTTATTATAGGAGGCGGATTGGATGCGAGGCCTGTCGTGTCGATTGCAAAAGAGCTGGGGTGGGCGGTGACGCTTTGTGATCCAAGGCCTGCGAATGCAAGGCCGGAGGCATTTCGTGGAGCAGCGGCGATAATTCGAACACTTGATAAAAGCCTTGCTGTTTATTGTGTTGATCAACGTGTTGACGCGGTGGTTATTATGACCCATAACGTTGCAATGGATGCTCAGGCGGTTGCGCTTATGGTTGGCGTGGAACGGCTACTGTATTTGGCGTTACTTGGGCCTAATGCGAGGAAAGTAAAGGTTTTGGAAGCGGTTAATGTGGAAGAGTCTGACTTGCCCACAACATTGTCTGGTCCCGCAGGCTTTGATATTGGTGGGGAGCTGCCTGAAAGTATTGCCTTATCGATTTTAGCCGAATGCCATCAAGCGATATTTAAACCATGCTAACGATTAACAGCCATTTTATTCGGGCCATACTGCGTAATGCTGACCAATATGGCGTAGATATTCACACCGTTTTAAGTGAGAGTGGTATTTCACCTGAAATATATCAAGAGCAAGAAGGTGTTGTTCATGTGGATCAATTTGTTCGGCTGGTGCAGAGAGCATGGTATTGGTTTGATGATGAGTATTGGGGGTTGAGTGGGGCGCGTTGTCAGCCTGGTTTGTTTGCATTGATGGTACGTTACGTGCAGCAATTTGATACCTTAGGCGCTTTGCTTAATGAACTTTGTCGGTTTTATAATACTACGCGAGATGATGCTGAATTCAGTGTTGATTTTCAAGATGATGAGGTTATTTTTTCAGTAAAGTTATCAAATCCAGAGAGGGATGTTGACCATTTTTTGTCTGAATTTCAAATGGTTTCATTTCATCGTTTTTTTGGTTGGATTTGTAGCAAGCGTATTATTTTGGATCGGGTTACTTTTGCTTATCCAAAACCTGATCACAGTTATGCTTATCGGGTGCTGTTTCCTTGTGAACAGGTATTTGACCAACAACAAAACAGTTTTGTCTTTAATAAACGTTACCTTTCATCATCTTTGGTTCGAAGTAACTCTGAATTGAAGTCCTTTTTAAAAACGGCACCTGCTGATTTATTGATAAGACCAATCACAGATGATAGTTATACAACAAAAATTAAGGGTATGTTGTTAGAACCGTTACGAAAAGGTGACGGATTTCCTGATTTTAATTCAGTTGCGTCAGATTTGTGTGTAAGCCCTCAGACATTACGACGAAAATTGAAAATGGAAAATTCCAATTTTCAAGAAATAAAAGACAATATTCGTCGCGACTTGGCGGTTGATAAATTGGTAAATGAGCGTTTGGCAGTTTCCGACATCAGTTCTCTTCTCGGTTTTTCTGAGTCGTCATCTTTTACTCGAGCGTTTAAACAATGGACAGGGGTGAGTCCAGCAGATTATCGATTAAAAGTAGGGAGTTGAGACGGTTCGGAGGGTGTGAGCAAGCACTTCCCTTTGGGGGATGCTCTCTCATAGGTAGTGGGTAAAACTATACTATTAGTCTTAAATCATTGTTTACCAAATGTTACTAGATAGCTCATGCAATGTTTTGGCTAGATGACCCCTCGTCGCCCTTTGCGGTCATTCGTGTTTAGCAGGGGACAAGAAGGAAATCCAAATTATGATGATTGGGTGTTAGTGAAGTAAAAAACTTACCTATTCAACTGGAAGATTGCCCTCCTGACCTTTTGATTTTCTCGCTGCCTTAAATAGGTTGGCCTGCAATTATTGCAGACCAACAATAGCAGACTAGCCTTGCCTCCAGGTACTTAAGTTCTTCTGCGCTTTTCTGTTAGCCTCAAAAGTGACTCTTTCCTTTTCATTTACCTGCTTAGTACTATTGAGAATCAACGCAGTGAATGCCCGACGAAAAGATTGTTTACTTAAACATGAAGGGCTAATATCACTGCTAACCAACTCTTGTTTTACATCGAAATAGATATATCCGTCACACCCAGACCAGTCAGTCTCTATCTCGCTATAAGTAAGGCGAGACACAGCCCCGTATTGATTTACGTATTTTATGGTGGTGTTACCAAAGGCATCTGGCATATACCACACCCCCTGCTCAATACTAATAATTTTACCAGAGCGATTCTGCCATCGTTGCAACTGTGGAGCATCGAAATCCTCATTGCTAATACCATTTGAACTGCGGTAGTCGTTCGATATCCCCATTGATTTTGCCGCGTACGCCATCACTCCTAAAACAACACACATCTTTAGTACTCTAAACAACATAATAAGAGTCCCTTCCTGTAATGATTCTCCATGAATTTTCGAGGGCTATTCTATCACCACCTTAAGAGATCATGTGTAGGTAACTGTCGCCAATTGATTTGAGACATATCGCACAAAACGGGCAAGTAGAAATACTCCGTAGCCTATATGATATAGCTTAGTGGCCAGTGACCGCTCTGTAGGATTTGGAGTTACTCCGATTGAAACAGTGCTTATGAAGGCTGTGAATACGATATTGTCATTGATGTCTGGAGTGTAGGATAAGTTACTCTCGAGCTGGGAAGAGTTGATTGCAGTTTTAAATAAAAATCAACGGGTTAACCCATTACTTTTGTCGTTGTACATCGCTGCGTCGGCCGATGCTAGTAATTCTTCAGTGGTCGCACCGTCATAGGGGTAAGTAGCAACACCAAAGCTGCAACTCAGGTGAAGCACCTCAGATTCAATAGGGAGCTCCTTGCTTATTGTACTGGCAAGTGTTTCAACGGCCACATTAATGTCGCCTTTTTTATAGGTGTTTTCCAATAACAACACAAACTCATCACCGCCAATTCTTCCAATCGTGTCAGACTTTCGTATGGACTTTTTTATACGCGAAGCGACTTC
>MAAC01010447.1_pt1 | contig 72419 bp, 74 predicted proteins | sample 1115981 | NCBI WGS metagenome assembly MAAC01 (sample SAMN04961126, study PRJNA320927) | seawater metagenome | isolation source: sample BD02T64 sea water enriched with oil for 64 days | place: USA:Gulf of Mexico | collected 2013-07-27
CTTTTGTAGCCAATATCGACAAGCGCCCACACGAATTATCTGACCAAATTTTTAAAGAGCGACTTAAACGTTTTAACCAAGCTAGAAGCTTGCTGAGTCGCTGATGTTTGCGGCTCCATTTAAGTGAGGTGCGTATTATATATTTGCACCTCGTTAAGTCAATCATTATTTTGTTTATTTTCAACTTTAAATCCGAAGACATTAAAGCGAACAACAAAGATTAAAACTTAACCAAAATGAATTTTATTCGTTACAAAGCAATGCTTTATAGTGATTTGTAATTCATCCTGCTCGCTGTGTTTTGGGTGACCCCTGCAGCGAGGAGGCGAATTATATAGATCTGCCCGACGGCGTCAACCGTTAATTTCTATAATCTAAAATTAGCCCTGACCTGACTCATCAACCTATGCTCTGCCGTTAGTTGTGGGCATTGTTACGAAGAAAAGGATTCATCATATACAGAGCGATCTGAACTACAAATTGACCGCATATAATCTCCTTGATTATAGAGGCTTACATACATGCTACCTGTCCCTTGTCCTGGGGCCAGCTTGAAATACTTGTAACTGCCATCTTCGAATTTGACTCTTATTTTGCAATAGTCATCGCTGTTATTCGTGATTTTCTGGAAGCCGCTGCCGCCTCGCACCCCACTGACCCACTTGATGTCACCCACGTATGTAGTATCGCTCTGGTCCGGATAGCTAACATTGTTACCATTTTGTTTCGACAGTGCGTCGTTCATCGCTCTTATATCGCCACTGCTACAAGCTGCTATCAATGGACCGAATAAACATAAAAGTACCAAGTGTTTAAGTGATTTCATAAGGATTACTGTCGAATAGTTTTTTAGGGTGGTGAATTTACAATATTCCATCTTAGCCGCAGATTAACACTCGCTCACTCTGTAGGGGATAACTAGCTCCGTTATACTATGTTTCACTACCAATCATAGGCCACTATTGATAACTTTCCTGGTCTTATCTTACAAAATAATTGTCGCCATTGATTTGCTAATCTATTTATCTGACCTATGCTTTATTTCCAACAATAATAAACATTGGAGTAACACATGTCCGACAATACAGATTTTTTGGTTACTGCTACTTTAAATATCGCTTCTGACACAGTGATGAAACTCATGGAAAATAACCTCATTTCCCTTGACGATGCTTTGTCTATATTCAAAACCACTTGCTCTGAAGTTGAAGTCGCCGCTAAAGATGCCCCTGAACAAACCCGTAACGATATCCTAGCAATCCTTCGCAGCAAGGAAGATAACTGTAAGTGGCGCGCTTTAGAGTCTGAGCTCAAAAAAGGGCCCTTGCATTAACCCGGCCGCTACCACTCATACGCACTTAACTCCAGATTAAGCTAATAGATGAACTGGTAAAATCTCAATTTTTTTCTACTATTAACTTAGGGAACACGTTGACAGATCCGGCACAGCTGAGGTTTGCGCTGCACTGCGCCACCCAAAGCATCCCAACGACAGACATCTTGGCTGTCTGTCTGCGAAAGTCCATCAACTATCGGATTCACTCCCAAGAACCATAGTACTGTTAATATATATTGGAGCCTGTATGGAAAGTAAAAACTATACCTATCGTCTTAAATTCAAAGGCCAAAATCCAATGCTGCCGGCGATTTTTTCATCAGACAACGCAGCCAACATCGGTGATGTAATAAAGCTTGATGCAGAATGCTTCCACTGCGTTATACGTATTAACAACCTGGACTCTTTCGACCAACTGGTACTCTCTGATGCTTATCAGTCTGAGGGGGAAGCACTGATACTAGCTGCGGGTAAAGCACGGCTACAGCTTCCCTAAGCATGCAATTGTGCTTTCGCTGTCAGTAGGAAATTGAATAGCAAACTGTTGATCAATACCTGCTCTTAGCCCATGCCTATAACCGCAATTCACATAGCACCGCTTCCTGGTCTCTGTGAAGCTCTATACCTGCCAATTTTAGCTCTTTTGTTTAATGGCCTATAGATAACTGGGCTGTTCATGTCTGAATTCAAGGTCGAACAAAAAGTCTGAATTCGAAACTCCTTTTCCTGCACTTCATAGCTCGCTCTGTCTGTTGCACTCACTTCGTCATCTAACTTTCGCACCCGTAAAGTCCACCCAGAGATAGATCGCTCGCCTACAAGCAAAGCTAAAACATTGACCAGCTTTGTGATTTGCGAGATTATGCGCACAATATTAGAGTAGACAAAGGGCTGACAATGCTATCTTCACAGATGACCGAAAGACTAAATGAACAGATAAACTTAGAGTTTTATTCTTCTAACTTGTATTTGCAAATGAGTGCATGGTGCGAAGACCGCAGTTTTGACGGTGCTGCAATGTTCTTACGCAAACATGCCAATGAAGAGATGGAACATATGAAACGCCTGTTCACTTACGTATCGGAAACCGGTGGTTTACCTCTTCTAGGCGCTATAGACGCTCCCCCGCACGATTTCCAATCACTGCGGGATGTTTTCGAACAAATATTAGAACATGAATGCCTGATCACTAAACAAATAAACAATCTGGCGCACGTGGCTTTTAGCTCTCAGGATTATTCAACCTTCAATTTCTTACAGTGGTACGTCGCTGAGCAACACGAAGAAGAAAAGCTATTTAAAGGCGTTTTAGATAAATTAACGCTGGTCGGTGATGACGGTCCGGCGATGTTCTTAATTGATAAAGATTTTGCTCAATTAGCCGTCTCTGATGCCAGTAGTATCATGGCACCAGGTGCGACTGTTGACTAAAGACAGCCAATGGAAAAAGTTAAAAGGAATTAACAGAGCCTTTTAACTTTCTGCAACTCTACACAGTTATACGGCCACATCTTTGCATCGATGTTCTATTAACTGTTTATCGACAGATTACTTTGCTAGAATTTCCTCTACTTCGCGACATAATAGCGCCACCGTAATTAAGATCAACGCAATCCCCAGAGCGCCTGGAAGATACAGCCCCATATCGGTGGCAATGGCCCAGCCTATTACCATACCCGCGATAGCAATTACTATGTCACTTAGCCTAAATGACTTCTCTCTCATTGGCCATTCCTCAATTGGTCATCAAAACCTGTTCACGCAGAACTGTTTATAGACAACATTAAAGCAACTTGTTTTTCTCTAGTTATAGCTTAGTAGATACTGATAGCGACGCGATAATACAGCCGAAATCGATTTGGATTTATGGCTTTTCCTGTCTTGCTTGTCAATCTCGACTAGAGTAGTGCCGACAGCCTAGCTACCGCCCTGAATCAAGCCTCTTTGCATGATCTAAGTACTCGGAATTTACCGGGCACAATAGCCCTAGCCTTCAAAACGAAAACAACGATACTGCAAATACATTGCCACTCATAAGGCTAGTTAAGCGCAGCTAAGTAATTTATAATCTTCGATTTTTAGCCATGCTTTCAACCACGTCAGTGAGTTTGTAGCTCTTATTGGATCTGTTGTAATGAATAATATCTCGATCTACACTAGTGCTTTTTTAATGTCTGCCCTGGTTTTTTTAAGCCCCCAAGCTAGCTATGCAACTTCAATGCATCATCACCAAACAAGAGAGATAGCTGCAAATACTCAGATACCTGTTTTAACATTGTCAGCTTCCATAGATGCCAATAGCGGCATCAATTTAAAACTACTGATTAAAGATTATCAGTTGGGTGCACCTGGGGATAATGAGACCAACATCTATGTTGATGGCAAACCTCTGATACAAGGCCATGCGCACTTATTTATTAACGGCGTTAAGATTCAGCGCATCTACGGGCAAGATCTTCATGTTCCGCAACACTTGTTCAGCACAGGGGTTAATAAAATATTAGTTTCACTCAACAGCCACCAACATCATAACTGGACCATTTCAGGAGAACCCATTACTAGCATGCTTTCTTTAACGCTCTCAGATACGCAGCAAATCCATATTCACAGTGCTTTGTGATGGCAGTGGTAAAGACCACATAGGCTAAGCTGCCTTTTTCCTTAGGATAAAATCCACTGCTGACCTTCTTAGTTTAGCCAAACAATCATTTTTGCTTGCTTCCCTTAAGGCGTGTCTGCAATTACCGACTGTTTACAAGTGGGTAATTTTAATCATTATAGGTCGAGATAGACACCGAGCAATGTAATGCAGCTTGCACAGCCCCACTCTGCGTTAATACTGCTAAACTGCTATTAATGTATAAAATTCAAGGATAAACCTATGAAGCCCATTACAGTGCTACTGCTAGTAATTTACAGTTCTCCTATGATGGCCAGAGAGGATTTAGGGCCAATGCTCGATCAACTTTGCAAAGAGATGTGGCCGCGAGATCAAACTATGCAAAGCCACTGTAAAACCCAGCAAATTGCGGCCTTTCATCGAATCCAGGCTAAAAGCCAGCAAGTAGATCTGCAACGCTTGCAAGAATGTGCACGACATTGGAATATTAATTTTGTACAAGTAGATGCCTGTATTGATCGGCGTAACTCATCGCCTGCGCCAGACTCTCAGCAGAACACCCCTCAACTTCCCCAGAAAATCTCCAGCTCCATACTAATACAATGCAAAAACGTTTGGGGCAACGATCAACGGATGCTCAATAAATGTTATGAGCAACAGGTAACCAACTATGGAAACTTCCAGTGAGCTTATGCGCAGCTATCTACGACTCCCTCTGCATCTGATCAAGGCCGTTATCTATACAAGAGTTTTACAACGCTGTGTACAGCACAGCCACACTGGACTTGTTGGCATCTAGCTTAGATCTCAACTAAGATATAGTGCTAAAGGTTGCTATCATGGAGTGAATATTAATATGGAAATTATTGTTGGACGCAATATCAAAGATGGGATGAATGAAGCGCACATTACCTTTAGGGAAATTGCCGGTAGCTGCGGGCAGATGGCAAAAGTGACGATTTGGATCAAACACCAAGAGTCTCAAGAGAAAATGCACACTGCAGCAAAAGTTGAGGCTCTATCATTCTTAGCACGCACCATTTCGTTGCACGGGCTTTAAGCTTTAATGTAGACAGGTATGAATCAAATATCACTTTAGTCGCTTAAATATTCGCCTGCCACTGCTAACAGGCAAAGCTGTGGAGCTTATCGAGACACCCTTCCCAACCTAGTGCATGGCGATGTTTTGATTCAACATCAGTAATTCGCTGATGGATGACTGTCACTTCTGTGCCGTTTTCGTGCTCTACAAATAGCACGGTAACGCGCTCGGCTTTAGACTGGCCAATATTCCAGGTGTAGATAAGTTTCTGGTTGGGGATGATCTGCTCATAGACTCCAAATATAATCAAACTATCACCATTGGAAAACAAGTTCTCAATGCTGTAACTCCCCCCTACTTTTAACTCCAACTGTACCTTTGAGCAGCGCACTCCCTGAGGGCCCCACCATAATTTAAACTTGTCCGGATCAGTCCACATCTGGAACACACGCTCCGGGGTTGCGGGTATTACTTTTTTGCTGATTAATTCGAGTGATTGCATTCAGTTGTGCCAACAGTAGAGTTATTTTTTGGATTTTTGTTCAGAAAAATAATCCGCTAGATTATCTAAAGATTCACGCCAAAATTGCTGATTGGTCACTAGCCAGTGCTCTATTTCCAGCATTTTTTTCGGCTTAAAGCTACAGGTCGAGATTCGCCCTTGTTTATGCCGCTCTATAAGACCTGCCTTTTCCAATACCCTAAGATGCTTGGATGCTGCAGGCAAACTCATATCAAAACGCGAGGCGAGTTCAGTGACACTAGCCGGCCCACGATAGAGAATTTTTAACTGTTCGCGCCGGGTACGATCAGCCAGCGCTTTGAAAACAAGGTCCAACTGTTCATCAGATACTTCTTGGGGCAAGAATTCAGGCTGCATAACAGCTCCTGTATATGGGTATATTTCAAACTTGCAATAGTATACCACATGGTTTAGCATTCAAAAACTAAACCAAAGGGTTTACTATTGACAGCCGAAATCGGCCAACAAAAAAAGTGGAGTTTACAATGATTCATCAAGAGATAGCATTAGCTGCGCCAGTAGCAACAATTTACCAAACCCTCACCAATTCACAACGCTTTAGTGAAATGACCGGCGGGGTCTCGGCTGATTTATCAGCCGAGCAAGGCGCACAATTTTCCTGCTTTGGCGGGATGATTCACGGACGCAACATTGAGTTAGTAGAAAATAAAAGAATCATCCAGGCGTGGCGGGCTAAACCTTGGAGGGAGGGGCTTTACTCAATAGTAAGCTTTGAATTGATCGACGAGGGAGCACAGAGCCGTTTAATATTAACGCATACTGGCTTCGACGAAGATCAACTTCAACATCTAACTCAGGGGTGGCAAGAAAACTACTGGCAACCTATGCAGCAATACTTACTGAAGTAAAGCACAGTGCCCTGCCAATAGATTGATGCTAAAATACTCATGCCAAACATGAGGTGATAGCTATGTCGCAGCTGCTGCAAATCAGACCGAGAACCCGCTCGCTGTTGTTACTATTAATTTGCCTGTGTCTCAGTTTTGAGTCCTCTGCCTGTAATTTAGTGATGGGTTATAGAACGAATGATAGGCAGCCATTGATTGCAAGAGCACCGGACAGCAGCGGCTTATATAAAGAGCTTTATACTAAAGCCGCGAGCAAAATAGGCTGCACCCTAGAAGTAATAAGACTACCCAAAAAAAGAATTCTGCGACTGTTGCAGCAAGGGGCGATTGACTTTTACCCTGGGTTTGATTTCACACTCGCCAGATCTAAGTACATTTACTATATCTTCAACGGTTTGCCTGGGGGGCACGTTGGAATATCTCGACTCAATTTCCCAGAAATAACTCATGTAGATCAACTCAATAATAAAGTGTTACTACTGGCTCAAGGAGGCTCTGATTTACTGAGTAACCTAACTGTCAATGTGCAAAAAGTTAAGATCAAACAACCGCCGGAAATAAATCTAACCCAGGCAGTCGCTATGCTTAAAAACCACGAAGCAGATTTTTATATTTATGACATAGCCTCAATTAGCTATTACTTAAAGCTAAATAATGAGAATCAAATCAAGGTACATGAGAAATGCTGCAAGGGCATTAAACCAATGTACCTAGGTTTCTCTAAAAAATCTAAGCACATTTTATTAACAAAAAAGATTAACTACGACCCTCAGCTATCCACTAGCATTAATAATTATCCACAAGAGTTAAGCGGCGGATCAATAGCAGAACGTTTTCAACAAGTCCTGAAAGAAATGCACTTTGAAGGGGAGATCAAACGGATCTATAAAAAATATTACCAATGATAAGCGACTGCGTTTAACCGCGTGAGTAATGAGCGATTAATCAGCAGCTGCAAAAGGTTCAGTGGCTGTTCTCCAACATTGTAAACGACCCACTAGTTGATTTGATTTATGCCAACCTTTTCGATTGATATCTTTCCCCGCCTATTTGGCAACCCGCATAGTATTAAATAGTCAGTGGATAATTCCTTTATCATCCTTTGCTGCTCACTTTAAGCACAGGTAAAAGTCACCGGAAAACCAGGGATTTAACGATGGCATTACCATAAGAAAAATCGATTAGCACTGCTTTAGTAGGATTTGACGGCGTAGCTGCAAACTTCTCGAATCCGCTAATCAGCACTCTTTGCATTTCAGTTCTTAAGATTTATTAGCTAGCAATTTAATCACAAGATCAAATTCAGTCGCTTTTTTAGCCCCTAGTTTACTGATAAGTAACAATATTCTATATCAACATGCTGTCATTAACGTTTTAAGGTTAAGTAACAACAGCACTGGGAAGACACAGCAGCCAATATATTCATGTTTTATTAATGTTTAATATATATACAGTTAATTCCACTTTTAGCTGGCCTGCTAAGACTAAAGTCTGTACTTTACTTCTCGGGGGCATCTTATAAAGGACCCGGATCTTCCAATATAGTGACTATTAATAATGTTTTTATTACTAGTACTGTATAAATATATTCACCAAGGATAGTCACTTGGGTTTATACCAATGTCCGATAATAATAAAAATATATCAAAAAATAAGTTTGCCATAGCAGTCTGTTCTTTAATTGCAATAATATTGCTAAGCGTAGCTGCCAACTGGAACTATATTCTTAACTTTAACGTAGAATCCAAAGCTTTTGTCTCTATTGGACAAACTGATAATCCCTATCAGATTGCTATCTACTATTTCCCCTCCCGGCTACACGCCGCTGAAGCACTCAACTTCTACTTTAGCCAACAGGGCTACTTAGTGAACATGATACCAGCGGCAACCAATGATGCCCTGCATGCCTCTAGGAGTGCTCCGAGTCATCTGTTCTTTAATCACGATGAATTTATGCAGGCGATGGGAATAAAAGACTCCGTCGAAAAAGTGCTTGGCTACCCGGTAAATGCCTATAAATTTCCGATCAGTCAAAGCGCCCCCTCTATGATGATGGTGTTCACAGAAGCAGAAACTTGACTGAACAACATACCCACTAGCGCCACCTAGGCGCAATAAGCTGGTTGCTTTAGTGCAAAACTTAGAGCATACATATAAGTCCCTAATGGTCTCTGCAGGGACTTTCAGAGTACCCGTGTGGATATTATCCAAGTCGCGGGATGATAACTTTTGACAGGCATTGAGTGTCTTCTGCGTATGACAGGCATAGAGAGTCTCCTGCATGCAAAGTCGAAGTAATTAGCTGCATCCCACGCTCGCCCATTAACAGTTCTGGATCTTGAATCATTCTGAACCTCAGATGTGCAGAAGATTGGTTTGCATTTCACTAATAAGCAACGTTTCCTGATCTATACCTTTGATGGCATTATTATCTTGCAGGAGACATCGCATGTTGCATATGCAACATGCTTAGGTATAAGCTGTACAGTCCCAGCAAAATTAACAATAAAAAATGGACACCCGTATGCAACAACACGACTCATTACCACTCCCTGATTACCTGGAATATCCTGAATCAGAGATGCTGGAGCGCTCGTACAAATTCTATCAAGACATTAGCCGCAGACATACAGTGCGAGAGTTTTCCAGCCGCCCGGTACCCAGAGAAATTATAGATCACTGTCTGAGGGCTGCGGGAACAGCCCCTAGTGGTGCCAACCACCAGCCGTGGCATTTCGCAGTGATCGGCAGCAGCGAAGTAAAAGCGAAAATTCGCTTAAAAGCTGAAGTGGAAGAACGACGTTTTTACGAAGATCGCCGCGCCGGTGAAGAATGGCTAGATGCCCTCTCGCCATTGGGAACAGACTCATCTAAACCCTATTTAGAAACCGCCCCCTGGCTAATCGCTATCTTTGCCGAACGCCGCGGCGGGATTGAAGTGGGTATGGATCTGAAGAATTATTACGTCCCGGAATCCGTAGGCATAGCGACAGGTTTTTTAATCAGCGCTCTGCACAACGCCGGTTTAGTAGCATTAACTCACACCCCTAAGCCAATGAATTTTTTGAACGAAATCTGTAATAGGCCCAGTAGCAACAAAGCCTATATTTTAATGGTAGTTGGCTATCCCGCCCAAGATGCCAGCATTCCACGACACGCGACTATAAAAAAGAACCTCGAAGATATAGTCACCTACCTGTAATTAAACATCGATTTTGCAGCTTTTACTGGCCATTAAACTGATTAGCGATGCAATTACGACTTTAGCCCTCGTCGGTACCAGCGAATAATTTCTCTCTGGTCTGCCGGGGGCTCATGCCCTTGCTCAATCAGCTCCAGCGCTTGCTCCGCCAGAATTTGTTCAGTTCTGTTTTCAATTTTATCCAATAGTTTATAGAATAATTGCACTTCATGATCATCTAAGACTTCTTCCAGTTCAGCGCAGCGCTGTTCTAAAGCGTTAATTATTTCTCTATATAGCAGCTGCCCACGCGCGTTTAACATTAAATTTTTTATATTTTTGTGCACGGCATCCTGGGTTATTTCAACAAGTTCAAGTTGCTGCAACTTTTTTACGGCGCGACTGACAGTGTAGGAGTCCAGTCTTGATTGATAAGCTATATCCGCTGATTTTATCGGCATGTAAGAGCCAATATTAATCAATACCCGCATTTCTCTAGGATCTAAATCACATAGTTTGCGTATTTTCCAATCTCTATTAAGCGCTAATAGATTACTCACTACAGCAATACGAAAAGGGAGATGGCTAGTGAGATCCAGTGGTTCGGCTAATTGCTCTGTTAACTTAAATACTCTTTCTCGTGCTTTTTTACTAATCATTCAACTCCGCCTTTTAGCCAGATCGCAGCACTTTAGCACTATTAAAATCTAAGTTATATTGGATTATTAGCCCCACCGGAATATTTAACAAATATCAGTGTCTGGTTTTTGCTAAACTAGCCAAAATTGTCAAATGCAAAAAAGTTTGGAATTGCTTCTTTGCTCCCTAAACATCACAGGTTATCACCCTTGTCTAAAGACTTATCAGGCCCATTCAATTGCAGCTACTTAGATATGATCGCCGATCAATTATCCACAGATGGTTACGTGCTGCTACCCAGCGCTCTCCCTGAGCCTCTACTGCTCTCTCTACATCATAGAGCGCAGTCTCTCACTGCAAAACATTGGCGTACAGCGGGAGTTGGCCGAGCAAAACAATATCAAGTTGACCAGCAGATCCGCTCAGACAAAATCCATTGGATGAATCCCGATAACGAAGCAGAAGCGGGCTTTTTGGCGCACATGGATCAATTGCGCCAGGGTTTAAACCAGCGCTTATATATGGGACTATTTGATTACGAAAGTCACTTCTCTATCTATCAAAAAGGCGACTTTTACCAGAAGCACATTGATGCACTAAAAGGCCGCAGCAACAGAGTCCTCTCAACAGTATGTTATTTGAATAGGCACTGGCAGGACAGCGATGCCGGTGAGCTCTTATTATACACCCCAGATGGCGAGCAGCTTTTAGCCAAAGTGGCCCCCACTTACGGGACATTATTAATTTTTCTCAGCGAACAGTTTCCCCACCAAGTTCTGGCGGCCAACAGGGCAAGATACTCTATAGCCGGATGGTTCAGGGTCAACAGCAACCGCAGTGGCATTATCGACCCTGCGCGTTGAAGCTCGCAGCTATTATTCATCAACTGCTGATCCGCTGCATGTGAATTGCGTAAAAGTGATTATTTGCGTCCTAATATTGAAACTCGCTATTCGCAGATTATCGACTAAAATGCATACAGGGAAATTTTAGTCCGGTAGGTAGCAGTTTTCGAGTCTTAAGCCGGTTATGCTCCCGCATTCACCGGCTCTTTTTATCAACATTTTCCAGATATCTTGTCTCAACCCGGCAAACCCAAAAAGCTTCCTTGACTTTATAAGTCCTGGACCCTATATTTATTTCCCCTTACCTTCAGGCACAAGGCAGATCAATTGTCCAAGTTAACCCTACTAGATAGCGCAGCTATCAGTCTGCTACAAACCGCTAATCGTATTAACAGTGAGATCAATGCTTTGTTAGATCCACTGGATTTAACTATGGCGCAGCTGAAGATTTTGTGGATTCTCTATCAGCAGCCCGAACAACGTGCCACAGTCAATCAAATCAAGCAGCAGATGACGGACCCTTCATCTAACGTCTCCAGACTCCTGAACAAATTAATGGACAAGCAATGGATTATTAAAAAAAGAGACAACAGTGATCAGAGAATCGTCCATATTGAGATTAGCGCAGCTGGAGTTAAGAATTTACATCTTGGAAAGAACGTCATGGACCAAGGGTTTACTTGCTTTAAAAAGCTTAGCGATTTCGAGTTACAGCAACTGTTGCTCACTTTAGAAAAACTCTAAGGAGCTGCTATTTTAATTAATCAATTGTATTAATTTACAAATATATAGTCCATGGATTATAAAATCATGGACCCTAATTTTTTAACGTTCAATCGAGAAATTACCATGCTCTCTAACCCATTTTTCAAACTTAAAATTGTTCCACTGGAGTATTTTATATGTCTATAACTATTATAGGTGCCGGAGTAGGCGGACTGGCCGCTGCTATCGGCCTGGCAAAGCAAGGTGTTAAAGTACAAATTTTTGAACGCAGCACCGCCTTAAGCCATATAGGTGCGGGGGTTGTCCTCTGGCCCAACGCAATCTGGGTATTGAATAAATTCGGCCTGATGAAGGATATCATCGCTAAATCTGCTGCTTTGCAAAACATGCGACGCTTGAGTAGCAACAATCAGACACTAGGAAGCCTACCTATTTCACAAATAAATCGACACAGTGGCTTCACCAGCCGCAGCATATTAAGAGCCGATCTGTTGGATATTTTATTGGCAGAAACCTTAGCACTGGGAGTCAAAGTTTTTTATCGGCATCCGGTAGAGCGAATTGAGAGCTGTGCAGAGCAGGTAAAAGTCCATTTCAGTCACAGAAAAAGTATTTGCAGTGATGCAATTATTGGCGCTGACGGGCGGATGAACTCCGTGGTTAGAAAGTACTTACTTTCAGAGAACAGTCCTGTGTATCAAGGGTTTGTCAACGTTATTGGCACCGCCAGGCTTACATCCAATAACGATTCGCCACTAGATGTGCTGGACTACTGGGGCATTGGTGAACGCTTTGGTATAGTGCCGGTGAATAATAACAGTGGCTACTGGGCGGCGGGTTGGTGCAGTGGAAAAAAGATACGAGATGAAAATTCAAGCGCGGAACAGCTGCAAGTACAACTGCAACAACGCTTTGCCAGCTGGCCCAACACGGTGCAGCAGGTATTAGAAAACGCCAATCTAAGCTCAATCAAAAAACTCTATGTCCACGACCATCACCCCAGCAACATTTGGTCTAAAGGCAAAGTGTTAATGCTTGGAGATGCCGCTCACGCAGCCTTACCTACTTCAGGGCAAGGAGCCTGTCAGGCGCTTGAAGATGCTTGGTGGCTAGCAGAATGCGTAGGCCAACAAGGCCTGACGAGTGAGAGCTTTACAAAATTCACACAATTGCGAAAGAAAAAAACTGACAATATTATTTATTCTGGGCGACAACTGGCTAAGAGTATATTTAACCCCGATAGTGAGGCCTGTAAACTGCGCGACAGGCAATCGCAACAGACTGATTTTGAGCTGGGCGCAAAAACCATGGCCGACTTTTGGATGTCTGGATTGCGCTAGCTCTTAAAGCATCAATCAACTTGATGGACTGCGAGCCTGTTGCGGCCGGCATCTTTGGCCGCATATAACGCCACATCTGCAGCTTTGACTAATTCATCGTAACTCTTGCCTTCAGCAGGTTGAAAAGTTGCCAGTCCCAGGCTGATAGTGACTACCTTGGCAGTTGTGGAGTAGTTGTGCTCCAGGGCTAACTGTTCGGCGCAAACCCGTACTTTTTCAGCCAGCTTTTGTGCCTCACAAGAGGGAGTATTGGCAAGTAAAAGCACAAATTCTTCGCCACCGTAGCGGCAAAAATGATCGGTTATTCGCTGTACCTTACCACTTATAGCTGTCGCTAAAGAGCTGAGTACTTGATCTCCTGATTGGTGCCCATAATTATCGTTATAGGCCTTAAATTCATCTACATCTAACATTATCAGGCTCAGATATGTTCCATCTCGCTTTGCTCTGCGCCACTCGGCCAGCAACTCCTGATCAAATTTTCGTCTGTTAGCGATGCCGGTTAAACCGTCGGTCAAGCTCATCTCTAACAACTTTTGTTGCGCTTCTTTACGATAACTGACTTCCAACTCTAATTTATGGTTAATCTCAGCCGCTTGCACCGCCAACTGCCTGGCTTCAAGACTACGTACATTCAATTTCCTCATCACTGACCTGATACCCACTAAAGCCAGGAACAGGATCAAAATCAACAGCAGTAAAGTGTGTTGTATCATAGTATTTACTGAGCCAATATCGGAGTCGATTGGCGTGATTATTTCTAATACACCACGCACGTCACCGGCTTTCCAGTCATCTTTAGGGCTGTCTGCATGTGAGTTGTGGCAGCCGATACAGCTTGGAGTCATGATATCGGCACGGGCATAGCGCAGTGACATCTTACCTTTATACATCTCAAAACTATAATATGAGCGGCCCGGATCGCTCTGTAAGGCCTGCCACGCCTGGCGAGAAAAGTCATCATTGAGTCCTTGATCCGCAACTCTCCAAGGGAAAGGGTAAGGACTATATAAACGGCTACTTACGCCACTTTCTGAGCCCCCTAAGCGACTGCCCAACATCATACTCAAAGTTGCCGGTAGCGGGATCGCATCTTTTTTATCTTTATAGTCGTGGGTAATTTCAATACCGTGGCTGGTGCCGTGGTTTTTAACCTTTACCACTACTTCTGAAGTATACAGCGAGCGAAACTCCGCCAGAGCATGCAGGTATACCTGGGCATTTTTAATCGCTGTTTCGCGCACCTGGGTATTGGCCAGGGCGGTCAGGTAAAAATAGATAATAATTGCGGTCAGGCCAAACAAAACTGACAGATAGAAAGTTGAATTTTTTACTACAGTATCAAAACCAGAATTTTTTTTCTGTTGAGTTGTAAATTGCTGCAGGTCGTCATATATAGCTGCTTTACTGCTCATACGCCCACCCTGTTTCGTAATAGATTTGTTCTGCCGTGACTATTTTGCAATGATTTTCTCTCTGCTTATTGGCGCACAATCTACACTTTGTGCTCGATCACCCTCACATACTCTATTAGTGCAACTTGCGAGTGTCAAATATTCCACTCAGACACTGTTAATATATCACTAACATTCAATAAGATAGGCATCACAGCAGATAAAAAGTGACGCTAAACGAATACAAAATAAATTTAAGAAAACATGCAGCTGAGACTGCCGAACGCTTATGCTTGCAGTCAAGGGAGGGAGTATCATCGGCAAATTCAATCCAGTGATCCACAACGACACTAGTGTCTGGTTGTAAATACCAAAGGAAAATTCACAGCCAAAAATTTATTGATCTTGCAGATTATTGGCACTCGCTATTTCATCGACTAATTCAATCCAGTGATCGACAGCTACACTAGTACCTGTTTGCAAATGCAATTGGCAGCCAACATTTGCCGTAACAATTCGCTGGGGGTTTTCTATGTTCAGAGCAGCGATTTTGTTTGCCAGCAATTTTTTGCTGATCTTCGGCTGCAGTAGCGAATAAGTCCCAGCAGACCCGCAGCAAAGATGCTGTTCGGTGGTTGCCGCCAGATTAACCCCCATTTTATGCAAGATTTTCTCTACGACTCCCGCTTGCCCCAGCGCGTGCTGTAAACTACATGGACAGTGGAAAGCGACTTTAGGCGCACTTTTAGAGGCCTGTGTGGCGCTATTGCGCCTATTACTTAAAGGAGATAGATCTTCAGCGGCTAAAATGTGCGATAAATCTTTGCACATTTCACTGATTTTTTGCGCCTTGTGTCTGTAATTGGGATCCTGTGCCAGCAAATGGCCGTACTCTTGCACCATGGCACCGCAACCAGAGGCTGTTATTACTATCGCCTCGGCACCCGCTTGTACCGCTGGCCACCAGGCATCAATATTGGAGCGCATAGTTGCCAGAGCCTGCGCATTTTCCGACAAGTGATAGCTAACCGCTCCGCAGCAACCCGCTCTGGGAGCTTCTACTAGGCTAATACCCAACTTGTCTAACACTCTGGCGCTGGCCGCATTGGTATTTGGGGTAGTGGCGGGTTGCGCGCAGCCTGCTAAGGTCAGCATCACTCTGGAGTGCGAACACTTTGGCCAAGGTGAGGCACTGCGCCTGTCTGGAATTTTATTTTTGATAACGCCAGGCAGCACTGGTTTAAGCATGCGCCCCAACCACAACAGAGCACCAAACACTTTCGTCCTGGGTAAAACCTTCGCCAAACTCCAGCGAAGCGCTCGCTGCGACCTGGATCTGGGCAAGAGTTGCTCACTGAGTGCTTTGCCAATATCCAGTAAGCGGCCATACTTAACCCCTGATGGGCAAGTGGTTTCGCAACTGCGACAGCTCAGACAGCGATCCAAATGGATGCGTGATTTCTCAGTTAACGTGCCGCTTTCCAAAAACTGCTTGATCAGATAAATGCGCCCCCTTGGCCCATCTCGCTCATCTTTTAACTCCTGATAAGTAGGGCAAGTGGCAGTGCAAAAACCGCAGTGCACACAGTTGCCAATAATTTCACTGGCCTCACTGAGCTCTGAAGTTTTAGCAAATATTTGATGAATGTTAGTATGCATTATTCGCCTTCCCTACAGCCAAGAGTATAAACGCCCTGGGTTAAAGATATTTTTAGGATCCAAAGAGTGCTTCAAGCGCTGTTGCAGCTGTTGCATTGCCACTGGCAGCGGATGGTTAACTTCTGATGATCTGTCCCCATTGCGCCACAATGCTACACTGCCACCCGCTTGTTCAGCTTGTTGCTGCAATTGTGCTAAATCTTGCTCACCACTAACCCAGCGCTGCGCACCGCCCCAATCAATAATACATTCACCACGAACGTTTAAAGGCGCACTAGTGGGGTTGATTGAAAATCGCCATAAGGGCTGCTGGCTATCCATTTGCGGCAACTGGTACTCAGTGAGATCTCGCCAAAACTTCTCGCCTTGTTGCTCTATTTTAAAGCCATAATCCAGTTGCCACTGTTTGGCGCTTTGCTCAACACTGCTACTGGATCCCGACAATCTTAGATACAAGCGCTGATTAACCCAGCAGGCGGCGTCAATGGGTTTGGCACTGGCACTGAGCTGGTTCATCAACAAAATGGCCGCCGTTTCGTCTATTTCTACAGATAAACTCATCCTCAGTTGCGGCTTAGGCAACACTTTTAAACTGATCTCAGTCATTAATCCCAGTCCCCCCAAAGCCCCTGCCTGAGTGCGAGCTAAATCATAACCGGCAACGTTTTTCATCACTTTCCCGCCAAAATTCAGCAACTCTCCTCTGCCGTTGATCAGTTTCACCCCCAGTACCATATCGCGAATCGAGCCCGTCCAAGGCCGGGAGGGGCCGGATAGATTTGCCGCCAATGTTCCGCCCAGTGTTGCCCCGCTACTGCTCACAAATGCTGATGCGCTAAAGACCGGAGGCTCAAAAGATAACATCTGTTGCTGCTCCGCCAGAGCTTGTTGAATTTCAAGTAGCGAAGTACCCGCGCGTGCGGTCAATACCAACTCTACCGGTTGATACTCTAAAATTCCGCTGTGTGCACCGACATTGACTACCTGCCCCCCCACGTTGCGACCGAGAAACTCTTTAGTATTAGCGCCGACAATTTTTAATGGTTGGGATTGTTGATAAGCACTTTTAACAATTTCGACTAATTCGCCGCTGATGTCACTCACGATTTTTCACCTTGAACAGCTTGCTGTTGTGACGGTTGGATCTGGCGTAGCGCACGATATTCCTGGCAATTTTTCAACAGCGGAATCCCCTTGCCCGGGTTAAGTGTTCCCAGAGGATCAAAGGCGTTCTTAATGCGATGAAACTGCTGGATTTCCAGGTCACTAAATTGAATAGGCATCTGCCGTATCTTCTCCATTCCGACACCGTGCTCCCCGGTAATACTGCCCCCTACAGCCACACAATACTCCAAAATCCAGGCCCCCAGTTGCTCGGCTTTGGCGAATTCTCCCACTACTGAATCATCAAACAAGATCAGTGGGTGTAAATTCCCATCTCCAGCGTGAAAGACGTTGGCAACACGCAATTGCAACTGCTCGGCGCGCTGCTGCATTTTAGTCAGCACATTGGCCAGCTGCCCTCTTGGGATAGTGCCATCCATACAATAGTAATCTGGTGAGATTCGCCCGACCGCCGGAAAAGCCGACTTTCGACCTCGCCATAACTGAGCTCGCTCTTGATCATTCTCTGAGATACGAATCGAAGTTGCCCCAAGGCGGTTAAACACCGCGGCAACTTTTTGCACATACTGCTGCACTTCGTCTGCAGTGCCGTCCAGTTCACAGAGTAGTAGCGCCTTGGCGTCGAGGGGATAACCAACCTTAACAAAAGCTTCAGCAGCGACAATCGCGTGGGTATCCATCATTTCAAATCCAGCCGGGATAATTCCCTGTAAAATAACTTCCCCCACCGCATTAGCGGCGGCGCTCACCGTGGCAAACCCCGCCATAATCAACTGAGCTTTTTCCGGCACTGGCAACAGCTTTACTAACACTTCAGTCACTATCCCCAGCAGACCTTCGGAGCCGGTAAATAGCGCCATTAAATCTAGCCCTGGGCTATCCAACCCCTGAGAACCTAAGATCAATAGCTCGCCTTCCACCGTCAGCACCGTGATGCTAAGGACATTATGTACCGTCAGGCCGTATTTTAAACAGTGCACGCCTCCGGAGTTCTCCGCAATGTTACCGCCGATGGTGCAGGCGATTTGCGAAGAGGGATCCGGGGCATAATACAAACCAAACTGCGCCACTGCTTCACTAATGGCCAAATTAGTCACCCCCGGCTGCACTCTGGCAGTACGTGCCAGTGGATCAATATCGAGGATACGGTCAAACTTCGCCAGCGACAGCACTACACCTTCGCTATTGGGCATAGCGCCGGCGCACAAACCTGTACCTGCTCCTCGAGCAACCACTGGAATACTGTAATGATGACAAATCTGCAGCAGCCGCTGCAGCTGCTGCAAATTTTCCGGCAAGACCACCAGCAACGGCATTTCACAGTACATTGACAGCCCGTCACATTCGTAGGGCTTCTGCGTTTCCGGATCAGAAATAACATACTGCGGTTCGATGAATTCACAAAACAATGCCGCTAGTTCACTCTGACTGATGCTCGTGTGAGTCGCCAATGGTTTTCTCCCTGCTAAAAACCAAACATTAAATAGCTACTGGTTCCACTGCGAAAAGTAGTCGACAGCAGCCTGAGCACAATCCAGATCTTGCTGTGGAGTACCTGAACTCAGACCTATACCCCCAACTACATCTTCCCCACAAAAAACCGGTAAGCCACCGCCGACCACAGAAATGCGCCCGCCGTGTTCTGTGTGTATACCAAACGCTAGGCTACCCGGTACACATACCGCATTGTAATCATGAGTGGCTTTGCGCGCCGCCGCCGCAGTAAAAGCTTTGTCCTGTGCAATCACTACGCTGGTCGTTTTGCCACCATCCATACGCTCAAATGCTATTAGTACTCCGGACTCATCAGTGACAGCTATGCACATAGGTATTCCTATTTCCAATGCTTTCTGGCGCGCCCCGGTTATCAATATCTGCGCTTCTTCATGAGATAATCTTTTTATAGTCAGCAAAGCTAATACTCCCTAATTTCGTGTACAGTTGTTTATTACTCTACAGCCCGACACATCGTCGCTGTAGCTCTATCTAATCTAATCGAAAACTTGTAGCTGGACAAAGGCGAGAGCTATACAGCATCGTCATTTGTATGATTCCCTAATGCTGATATTTTTTTTACTCTAATGCCAGCTTTTTCGCTACTGGTCTGACCAGTTTTTTTATTTCAGCATAGCGCTGCTAGCATTTGCCAAACAGTTACATTAAGCTCTGATTTCAGAGGCCCACTGATAGAGTAAAAATGATTTCTAATACCACTGGTAGTGTTTCAATTGCCAACGCTATTGCCCGACAAATTGAGAATATAATCATAGATGGAAGCCTTGCGCCCGGCCAGAAGATCCCCTCGGAGCGACAGCTTTGTACAAAGCTCAAAGTCTCCAGGTCCGCCGTTCGCGAAGCGCTGCGTGAACTCGCAGGTAAAGGGCTGGTACGTACCCAGCAGGGACGGGGTTCGTTTGTAGCAGAAATTATCTGCCCGCAGCAAACTGACAGCCCATTTATGCAATTGTATTTTGAACACGGCCGTACTTTGTACGACTTATATGAAGTGCGCGCTCAACTTGAGGGCCAAGCTGCAGAACTTGCGGCGCTACGTGCTACCAGCAAAGATATTGTGTATATAACCAAAACCTACTATGCCATTGACAGCAGCAGTAGCAGTAGCGCGGCGCACCGTGATCAAGCTTTTCATCAAGCCATTGTCGAAGCTTCTCACAACCCGGTACTCATGCACTTGCTGGCCAGTTTACAGCAGTTAGTCTTACATTCAGTGCAGGCCTCGGTGATCAATTTAAATCCACTACAAAAATATAAAAATCAAATAGATAAACATCACCGACAAATATTTTTGGCTATCACAAACCGCCAGCCGACTAAAGCGAAAAAGGCAGCACAGGCCCACGTCACCTTTGTTAGTGCCAGCCTGCGGGAGATGGAAGAGATGGGGCAAAATATCGTTCGTCATGCCATACTCCCCGACAGCTAACTATAAAGGCGTAAATATATGCGCCTCAATACTCAACAATTACAACTTGCGACTTGCGACTTACACTTTATTCCCGCTACTCAAAACTGACAATTTGCTGATATTTATCTAAATCAGCCAATACTATTTCTACCAGTTTTGGGTCAAAGTGCAGGCCACTTTGCTGCTGAAAATGTAGCACAATTTCTTCTATAGGCCAGGCTGGTTTATAACAGCGGGCATGATATAGAGCATCAAACACATCGGCTACAGCAGTAATTCTGCCGAAGATATGAATATCCTCACCCTTCTTACTGTTTGGATAACCATTACCATCCCATTTTTCGTGGTGATTGAGAGAGATAATCGCGGCCGCTTTTAGTAAACTACTGTCCGATTTCATAAATATCTCGTAACCAATTTGAGCATGAGTTTTCATCACCTCAAACTCATCCTCAGTTAACTTTCCCGGCTTTAGCAGTATTGCGTCGGGGATACCCACTTTACCGACATCGTGCATCGGAGAAGCAGAATTTAGTAGCCTGGCCGCAGCTTCATTCAAACCGTAATCCATCGCCAATTGATAGGAGAAGTCAGCCACCCTTTTTACGTGTTGTGAAGCTTCACTGGAGCGTTTCTCTACCACTTCACCCAGCTTTTCAATTAGCTCCTTTTGGGTATTTATTATTTCTTCGTTAAGAAATAAATTATCCAGTGCAATATTGATATTCGCAGAAAATACCTGCAGTAAATTTTTGTCTATATCAGAGAAGTCGTTATCAGCAGCCAGGCAAAAAATAAAATTTTGCTGCTTGCCAAAACAAAAAAAACCAGTATAAATATTGTCTCTTATCAGGCTCTTCTTGGCGCTGAAACAGTCATTAATTGTCTTTTTGATAGCCGTCGGTAAATCGCTAAAATCACTGTCCTTTGACACTCCAATCTCACCTGTAGCCGACATTAACTGGTGACTGTCGACATCTCTGCAGGCTATAGTAAAGCCACTATTTGTTACTGCAGTATTTGCATTTGACTCCGGCGTTACGATAAAAGATAAATTGTCGACAATACCGCTCAAGAATACACCAATTGATTTCATAGCGGTCATACTGTTTGTCGCCCGAATTACTTTTCTCAATCCCTGCTGGCTGTGTTCAAGCTTCATCAAATCCTGAAAAGAACGCACTGCGGTGATCACGCAGGAGAATAACTTAGCTGAAGACAAGTCTGTCTTTTCCCTGTAGTCATTAATGCGATATTTAACAATAACTTCATGTTCTGGAGCTGACCCCGGCTGCCCTGTACGCAGGACAATTCTGACAATATGGTTATTTAATTCTTCACGAATACGTCGACAGGCCTCTAGTCCCGCCTCATTCGTCTCCATCACTACATCTAGAAAAACGACTGCGATCTCACTGACATCCGATAACATTTGGATAGCCTGTTCACCACTAAACGCACTGTAAAATTCAATCCTTCGACCATCAATTTCCAAGTCTTTTAACACTGACTTAGTGATCACATGTACACTTTCATCGTCATCGACAATCAATACTCTCCACCGTGCAACATTTTCTACAACAGCAGTCTCTTCGGCAAACATAATGTCGTTCATCTAGACCTCGTATGACTATTTCCCTAATCAAATAACTGGCACTAAAGTCCATTGCTAATAATGATCCAATCTAAATTTAATCTTAGTAGATGTTTGTCAATAAGCGATCTATCTAAGATATTTAATTGACTCTGAAGAGGTTGTTTATCACCCATTAATTTCAGATACCTCCGATAACTACTGGCGACCTGAATCCGTCAGCGCCTCACTAAAAGAAGCGCTGCAGCAGCAAGCTAACAATTTGATATTCATATATTTAACAGAAGCTAATAATAGAAACCACTAACCAACCGAAGACGATTTATGCTGCATTTGCTGCAGCGTCGGAATAGTTAAATTAAAGGCTGTTCCCTCCCCTTGTTGACTCGTAACTTTGATGGAGCCCAATAACTTATCATTCACTAAATTGTAGATGATATTCATACCCAGACCAGTGCCACCTCTGGCACGTTTAGTGGTAAAAAAGGGATCAAATACTTTATTTAAAACCTCCTCGGTCATGCCCAGACCGTTGTCTTTAAATAACAGTGCCAGAGATCCCCCTTTGAAACTGGCTGAGATGCGTATCTCACCGCCATCTAACCCTTCAAATGCGTGCAGCAGCGCGTTATTAATCAAGTTAGTATATATTTGGTAGAAAACCCCCGGATAACTGCAGATATCAATTTCTTTTGGTATATCATTGATTATCATAATGTTTTTGACCTTTACGGTAGGGTTTATACTGTACAAAATGTCGGCCAAATTACTGTGCACGTTAAACTGCTGTTTTAGCTCATCGTGCTGTTCCACGGAAACCAACTTAAAAGAACGTATTAAATTTGCCGCTTTGTCTAAACTGACACAAATAGAATTGGATAGGTTTTCAGTATTGACCAGGTATTCCTGTAAATCAGATTTTTTCATACTATTGTCAGCCAGCTTTGCACAGAGCCGGATTGCGTCGTCTTTAATGTGGCTGGTCGCGGTGATAGATAGCCCGATGGGGGTATTTAATTCGTGAGCTACCCCTTGCACCATCCCCCCCAGCGCAGCCATTTTCTCAGCGCTGATCAATTGATTCCTAGTGCTTTTGAGGGTTGCTATGGTTGCCTCCAGCTCGGAGTTTGAATAGGCCAGCTTGGCATTTTTAGTCTCAATCTCTTGTCTGTAGGTTTTCTGGATCTGATCTTTTTCCTCTTGTTTGGAAATCTCTAGTTTCATTTGTACTGAGTCTTTTGTGGTATCTAACAGTGCTTTGAGATTACTTTTGGTAGCATTCAGCGCTTCGGTCATCAGTGCAATTTCATCACTTTCTCCTAAGGTCTTCCTGTCTAACACTAATATTTCATCTAAGTTTTCAGCACTGGTCCTGCGACAAAATTCGGCCATTACTATCAAGTGTCTGGTCACTAAATAGTGAAATATAATCAAGATAAACGCGGACATTGTGAAAGTTTTAGCGAGCTGAAACATCAGTATAAAAATCACGGTCCCGTACAGATCTTTATACAGATTCTCCAGGCTAACAGAAACCTGCAAGGTTCCGACCTGCACATCAGCACCACCATTATTGAGGATGATAGGGAGGGATTTCTGCACGTAACCGGTCTCCGGTAACTGCCCCATTTGTGCCAGCAGGAGACCTTTGCGTGACTCTTGTTCTACTAGCGTCTCAGTTACGACGACTTTAATTACATCTGGCAGTTCCAGCATTCCCTCGATAATTGCGCCAATGCTGGCGGTATCTAACTCCCAGATACTGCGGGATAGGTTTTCTCCGTAGATAATCACTATTTGCTCAAAACGGCGGTCAATTTCGGTCAATCCGACGTGATAGTCACTGTTTATCTGTACTAATGTCTGCAGTATTACAAACAGGGCACTGACGGCTAATACGCAGATAAGCAATCGGGTTCCTAAGCTATTGCCTCTTTTCTTGAAAAAAATCGAGAAGTGATAAAACTGTCTGAATTCCTTAATCTTCTGATCCATAGATCTACTCTAATCCTTCAAAGCAGCTCGCAGCAGTCGGCTTCAATGACTGAGGCTTTAGAGAAAAGTGTCACAGTTAAAAGCCAACACTTGGCACTTTAGATAAAAAACCATTGAACATGCAACCAAGTGTAGTCGTAAATATGGGATGCACAACTTCCCTAGAGCGCAACGTCAACACTCAATAAGTTTGCGATTTAACCTAAGGAAGATCAGACTCTGTCTAAACGAGCCAGCGGCATGTCTGTCGTTAGCAAGATCACTGAACAAATGGACATAAATTTCAACCTGCCCCAGCCCAGTCGTGCTGAATTTAATCAGCCAGAGTATAAACATGAATGCGCAAGCGACTGTCATTGCACAGTCTGTATGTGATATACATTTACCAGGCAATGGAAGTGCCTGGCAACACTGACTTAATTTCGACCTAGGCACACCCGGTTATAAATTTCAGGTCGGAAAAAACAGCTCAACATCAATGCTCTGCTGTTACAAAAGAATACAATTATTCTGTTGCAGACACCGCTGACCAACACTTAACATGCAGGTCAAAAAACAATCTAGATGGCACTTTCTCATCTATACTGCAACTGGGGAACTTGTTTTTATGATCCCTAAAATCTACCTCTGAGCGTCAGGTACTTATATGTTAAAACTTATTGCCTTCGGTGAAGCCCTGATAGATATGCTATCAAACAAAATCAATAACGATACTCAAGGTAGCGAAACCTTTACCAAGTACCCGGGCGGCGCCCCAGCCAACGTAGCTGCTGCCACCGCAATGTTAGGTGGGAACAGTTATCTGGCCGGAAAAATTGGAGTCGATATGTTTGGTGCTTTTATGCGCCAGTCACTTAAAGCTGCTAAAGTAAATGACCAATATTTAATCGATACTACGCTGGCAAAAACAGCCCTGGCATTTGTCTCACTTGATGAGCAGGGGGAGCGCAGCTTCAGCTTTTACCGGGACCCTTCCGCAGATATGCTATTTAGCGCCGACGACTTTGCCGATAGCTGGTTTGACGATGCAGGTATCTTCCACTTTTGCTCTAACACCCTCACGGGCGATGATATTGCAGCAGCAACCATCGCCGGCATAGAAAAAGCCAAAAATGCAGGTTTTTGCATCAGCTTCGATGTTAATTTACGTGAAAATTTGTGGCCTGAAAACAGGCAGGCACTGCCGCTTATTTGGCAATGTGTTCGGCTCTCGGACATCCTCAAAGTCAGTACCGAAGAAATGCAGTTCATTTGTGACGGGCGTGATGAGGGGCAAGTATTGAAACAGATATTTGAACATAATGTGCAGTTAGTGCTAATTACCGATGGCTCAAACTCACTTCGCTATATTGTCAGGGAAAGTAACAGCAAATTAATCAGCTCTGCCACTGTTACTCAACTCAATCTGTTGGACACTTGTATTGAAACGGCGTCGACAACACAAACAGATTTAACTGTTGAAGGTTCTGTTGTCTCTGAAGCCGTTGAAGATCCTGTCACTCCAAAAGCAACTGAAGACTCTTGTACCTCCACAAAAGGCGCTGCATCCCAAACTGACTTATGGATAGAGGGGTCGATACTGCCACCAAAAATTAAAATGTTAGACAGTACCGCCGCCGGAGATGCCTTTATCGGCGGTTTTTTGTATCAGCTTTGCGCCCAGCAAATCACCCGAGAAAAGCTAGCGCACTTTTGCCAGCAACAGCCGGCTCTGGAGTATGCTCTAACCTTTGCCAGCCACTGTGGCGCACACGCTGCTTCAATTCAGGGAGCCTTTACTTCCCTGCCCTCACTCGATGACATCAAAATTTAATCATCCACTGACCTAAATATTCAGGTATTTATCTATATGCAAACTACTGCGCCGGATTTTTTCAGTCGCGAGTTTTTAGACACGCACATCACTGATACACTGTCTTTTTATCACCCTCATTGTATTGATGACCAAGGTGGTTTTTTTCATTATTTTAGTGATGATGGACGCATCTACAACTCCACTGACCGTCACCTAGTCAGCAGTTGCAGGTTTATCTTTAACTATGCACAAGCCTATACCCAAACCCGGCAACCAGACTATCTGGCGGCTGTTGAACACGGCGTTAAGTTTCTCAGAAATAGCCACCTCAACGCCGACACAGGAGGGTACGCCTGGCAGCTTAATGCCAGTGGAGTAGTGGATGGCACTAATCACTGTTACGGCCTGGCCTTTGTTTTACTCGCTTACAGTAGTGCCGTTAAAGCCGGGCTCAGTCAATACACTGACTATATTGAGCAGAGCTACCAATTAATGGAGCGCTATTTTTGGAACCCTGAGGCCGGATTGTATGCTGATGAGGCGAGCGCCGACTGGCAACAGCTGTCTGATTACCGGGGGCAAAACGCCAACATGCACAGCTGTGAAGCCCTAATCGCAGCTTATGAGGCCACCGCTGACTCTCGCTTTTTAGACCGCGCTTTTACCCTTGCCGATAATATTTGCAACCGTCAGGCCGCATTGACTCAAGGTAATATTTGGGAGCATTACAACAGCGACTGGCAACCTGACTGGCAATACAACATTGACGACCCCAAAAACTTATTCCGCCCCTGGGGCTACCAGCCTGGGCATTTTACTGAGTGGGCTAAATTGTTACTGATCTTAGATAGATATCGACCCAGCGAATGGCTGTACCCCAGGGCTAAAGAGCTTTTTGACAGCGCCTTGAGCTTGAGCTGGGACAGTAAAAACGGCGGGATATTTTATGGCTTTGCCCCCGACTCAAGTATCTGTGATGACGATAAATATTTTTGGGTTCAAGCTGAATCTTTTGCAGCAGCAGCACTGCTGTATGAGCGCGCTACAACTGCTGCCGATAAAGAAAAATATCTGCATTACTACCAGAGCATATGGCAGTATAGCTGGCAACATATGGTAGATCATCAGTACGGCGCTTGGTACCGCATATTAGACGCAGAAAATAACCGCTACGATGAGTGTAAAAGCCCCGCGGGTAAAACTGATTATCACACTATGGGTGCATGTTATGAAGTACTGGCAGTATTGAGGCGACAGGCTGAAAAGCTCTGAAGAGGTAATTCGTGCTCTTGGGGCAGGTAAAAAAGTACCTGACTCAGAGCCCGTCAGCGACATAAACAAGTACATTTGTTTTATTAGCAGTACTTTTGTCTTAATAGCTATACTTTTGCCTTAATACCTATATCATAATGCTCAAATTTTAACCTTCGGTTGAAAGCGTTTTTAGAACTGTCTTTTCATAAGACAGTGACAAAAACCTTAGCTTTACTGGCGGATAATCAATAGCTGTATTTATGACGGCGTCGCCAACTCAGCCATGAAATTGATGGGATAGGATGTCCCCTAATGTTAAAAAGAACAAAATATGCAAAGCATCATACAACTAATCGCTAAATTAAAGTCCTCCTCTAGCACCTTACTACTATTACTTTGTCTCAGCCTAATCTGGTGGCAGGCAGTGCGTTGGTACGATGATTATTTGCTTCAAGTTGAATCCAAGCAAGTTGAGCAACAACTTAATCAATACGCAGAGCATTTATCTGTAATAGTGCACAAAAGATTACGTTTGCTCGAAGAATTAACCTATTACATAGAAGCGGAGAATCTAGCTCAACCTGGCTTTAGCGGTCTTCGCATGCGTAAAGTCAATGCTTTTGCTTCAGGTCTGCTGTTCTCCTCAAAAGATATCCAAAATTTTTCCATTGCCCCCGCTGGCATTGTTCAGTATGAGTCGGGTAAGCAAGGCAATCACAAGTTGCTGGATCTTGACCTGTTGAATGATGAAAGATATACCATTCGTCAGTCGGCCAAGCTGGCCATCTCCAGCCGGCAACTGGTGCTGTCTGATCCTATAGAGCTTAGTAAAGGCACACTTAGTTTAATTGCTCACAAAGCGATCTTTGTCGACCAGCAGTTTTGGGGACTGGTCTCATTAGTGCTCGATTTGCCGGCACTCATTGATGTTGCCGGCCTGAATGAGCCCACCAACCCTCTGGCTATTGAGGTACAAGACACCCAAGGTCTGGTGGTGCACACCAATACCCAAATGCAGCAACTTAGTCACGCCAAGTCAATAAATCTAATGAATCAACACTGGCTTCTCTCTGCAGATATGTGCCCTTCATTTTCAGAAATCGTTAAGCAATCCATGATTTTTAAGTTGATCTTTGGCGCTTTTTCGCTATTGCTGTTTGGCTTATTCAGCCTGCAAAGTTGGCATTTACTCACTTCAGCCGGCAATAATATCAATCGCTACAACGATCATATACCTGACCTTGCAGTGCAAAAACCTTCCTGGCTGCTGCCGTGCTTAGTCTCTATCGCCATACTATTTTCGCTGATTGTTTCCTGGATTTTAATAAGCATGCATCAGGGGGAGCACCATCAGTTAAATAAATCATTGATCATCTTGATGTCATTACTGGCTTTTGGAATCTGTCTGTACTTTTGGCGCCAGTACAACCTACGTTCTCAGTTATGGAGCAAGTCGGAATCGGTCCGCGAAGATTTTCAGAACTTTCGCGATATCGTCCAGTTTTCACCGACTGCAATCATTATTTGTAACCCCAATGACAGTACCATCATCTTTGCCAACCAGCGCACCGGTAGTTTGCTTAGATGCGATCCCGATGACCTGATTAATCGACATAGCGGTGATTTTTACTCTAATCCTGAAGATAGGTTAAAGTGTATTGAAAACCTACATAAGCAAGGTCAATTCGATAATTTTGAGCTGATGATAAAACGCCGAGACGGCAGTTGCTTTTGGGGCTCGCTAAGCGCTAAGTTAGTCACTCTGGAACAGGATCAGGCGATCATTGTTAGTATTGCCGATTTATCTGAGCGAAAAAACTACGAACAAAAAATATTTCAACAAGCAAACTATGACACATTGACAAAGCTGCCCAACAGGTCTCTGGCGCTGGACAGGTTAAAAATAGCTATTTCCCGGGCCCAGCGAGCTAAGAATATGGTGGCGCTTTTGATCATAGACCTGGATAACTTTAAGGCCGTCAACGAAAGTTTCAGTCATATTTATGGTGATTTAGTGTTACAGGACTTCGCTGACAAACTGCAGAGCTGTATTCGCTTGGAAGACACTGTGGCAAGATTTGGTTCGGATGAGTTCCTAATTATCATTCCGGATATAAAAAACGACAGTGACGTGCGCGTCATAGCGCAAAAAATCCTCCAAACTTGTTGCCAGCCTATTGTTATTGAAGGAAATAAAATAGATATCAGCACCAGCATAGGCATCAGCATTTACCCCCACGACGGCTACAATCAACTGTCTATGTTAAAAAACGCCGACACTGCGATGAACCGATGCAAAGCACAAAACCGCAACAATTTTTGTTTTTATTCTCGAAAGCGAACTGAGCCACAGCAGGTTTAGCTCTGCCTGCTGTTTACTTTCTACTCTCTACTCTCCTTATCATCTAAAATTATTGGCCCCTAAGAGCTGTTTTACTTTAAGCAGTTAGCGATCCTAGCAGCCACAGGGTAATAATTTTTAGAAAATACAACTTATTTTCTACTCCCGACGGCCGATAGTATCGGTATCAACTAAACACTTTACAGTGAGCAATAGCCACTTGTTTTTGCTGGCTCACTGGATGTGTTTTACAGGGAGAGTATAGTGAAAATTTTATCTTCAGAAGTCGCGTTTAACACGCAACACAGCCGCGAGGAATCGGAAAAGAATCTACGCCGCAGCACTGCAACCCAGACTCAGCAGCAACCAGCGCTCAATCCTGAGCAGCAAATGTTTATCAATCGACAAGTTGAGCTCTCCTACAGCGCCAGAATGCGTGCCCAACAAGACACTGATGTGCAAAGCTACTCGCGAATCAATCTCTCAGGTGACGAATCCAGTTATGTCGATCATCAAAGCACTCACGCAGTGACCCAAACGATTGTTGGCTTAGGGGCAACAGTGTCTAACCTTTCCATTGATGACAATAGCGCCTCGCTGTTAAACCCTCAGCAAACGAATACTTACCGCAGTATCGAGAAGTTACCGGATACTGACAGGCTTAGCCTCAGCCAGAGCAGTGCTAATCCACAAGCTGCCCGCGTGGATATCAGTGAACAACATGCCTACAGAGAAAAAGAGCAGTTACATGTAGGCACACAAGGCCGTATTACCACAGCAGATGGCCGGGAAATAGATTTCATGTTGCAACTTAAGATGCAGCGTGATTTTTCTCTGGAGCAGTCTTTAGAAATACAGAGCTCCGAACGAGTCATGATGGACCCACTGGTGATTAACTTAAGCGGTGGTGCCGCCAGTTTAACCAGTAACAGCTTTAGTTTTGATTTAAACGCAGACGGTGCTCGCGAGCAAATTTCTTTTGTTGGCAGCGGCAGTGGTTTCTTAGCCTTAGACATTAATGAAGATGGAGTTATCAATGACGGTTCTGAATTATTTGGTACTCAAGGACAAAATGGCTTTGCCGAATTAGCGCAGTACGATAGTGATAACAACAAATGGATAGATGAAAACGATGCCATCTTTGACAAATTAAAGGTTTGGAGCAGAGACGAAAACGGCCGTGACCAACTCGTCAGTTTGAAGCAAGCGGGAGTAGGTGCTATTTATCTCGGTTCCAGTGTTGGCTCTTTTGACTTAACCGATGCAGAAAACAACTTGCTCGGGCAAGTAAAACGCAGTGGCGTTTTTCTTAGGGAGAATGGCCAAGTTGCCAGTATTCAAGAGCTGGATATCGCCGTTCACAGCCGTGACAAAACCAGTGCCATCGATAACAGTCTTGGAAAAATAGAATTGCAGATAGGAGAATGGCAAGATCAGGCGGAGCAGAACGGCCAGCGAATATTTGATGCCAGACTCAATCAACAACTAGATTTCCAGCAGGGTCCGCAACAGCAAGAAGAGCAGGAAAAGCAGCCAACGTTAATAGACTTTCTGTTCCCCAAACCCGGTAGCAAATATGACAGATCGGATAAACAGCAGCATCGCACAGAGCAGCATCAAGTTGAGACTAAACGCAGTTCTAGATTCACAGGTGCCACACAGCAACCGGAGGACGATGATAAAACAATCGCTGTCAGTAAAGATACCTTTGACATGATGCAGCGCTTAGACCAGCGCAGCAGCGAAAAATATGAATTCGATGAGGACAAATACACACATTTAAAAGCTATTATTGAAGCTTTGGTGCGCCGCACAGATACAGCCGCTGATAAATAACTGGCGTTTTTACTGTTAGCTGTTAGCTTGCAAGGGAACAGCAGTGCTAAATTTAAGGCAGTCCATCAATATATAAGAGTGGATAGCAACCACTGCGTCGGATAACAATTTTTTGTTTATCAACTCTGAATAGGCTCTCATGCCGGTGCAGTTTACTCTCAATATAAAATCGTACTCACCGGAGGCGCTGTAGCACTCCTGAATTTCGTCTAGACTGTTGATCAGTTCCAACAGCCTGTTTCGGGCATTGGTTGCTGTTTTTGAAAAACTCACCATCACCATAGCGCGAACATCAAAACCCGCCTTTTCCAGATTAAGCAAGGTCGCATAGCGCTCGATTAATCCAGATTCTTCCAACCTTTTCAAGCGACGATAACACTGGGAGGCCGACAAATTAACTTGTTCAGCTAACTGCGAGCGAGAGATGCGGCTGTCTCGTTGTAATAGGTCTAAGATGCGAACATCCTGTCGATCTAAGCTAAGTTGATGCATGAAATCGGTCATTTTGTTAGGGATTTAGCTAAAAGTATCGCACTAGCGCACTTTAAACAAGTAAAAGTTGAGCAGATTATTGCACCCCTTTGCCACTAAAATAGCTTAATCAGAACGCCATTCGCATCACTTAACCTATATGGATATCACTATGTTAGATCTAAACTTTGTTCGCCAGCAATTTCCCGCTTTTTCTGAACCCTCATTAAGTGGCACTGCCTTTTTCGAAAATGCCGGCGGCGCGTATATGTGCCAGCAAGTGATGCAAAGGTTGGACAGCTACTATCGCAAAACCAAAGTACAGCCCTACCATCCTTACCCTCAAGCACAAACGGCAGGGCAACAAATGGACGATGCCTATGTTGAGTTTGCCAACTGGCTCAACGTCAGTGCCGAGGAAGTTTATTTTGGCCCCTCCACCACTCAAAATACTTATGTTTTAGCCAATGCTATGCAGGGATGGCTCAGCGCCGGAGATGAAATCATCGTCACCAACCAGGATCACGAAGCAAATTCAGGTGTCTGGCGCTATTTAGAAAACCGCGGCATGAAAATCACTCAGTGGAGTGTCGATGCGCAGACCGGCTCCTTATCTCTGAAAGCGCTTGAAGCCCTTTTTAGTGATAAAACTAAACTGCTGGTTTTCCCGCATTGCTCCAACATTTTAGGAGAGATAAACCCAGTTGCACAAATCTGCCAGCTGGCCAAAGACCGAGGTGTTCGCACTTTAGTGGATGGGGTCTCTTACGCCGGTCACGGGCTGCCCGATGTAAATGCACTGAATGTAGATATTTATCTGTTCTCCCTGTACAAAGTGTACGGCACCCACCAGGGGGTCATGGTAGTGCGCAGCGAAATGGATCAACTGCTGCACAATCAGGGACACTACTTTAACAGCCACTTGCGCGAAAAACGTTTGACTCCAGCGGGCCCTGATCACGCGCAAATTGCCGCTGCTACTGGCGTTTGCGACTATTTTAACGCACTCTATAAACATCACTTTGCAGATGTTCAGACAGCCAGTGCGTCAGCTAAAGCCACTGCGGTGCATCAACTACTAGTGGAAGCCGAACAAAAAGTACTAGCCCCACTGCTAGACTTTTTTCAACAGCACCCCAGCATTCGTATTATCGGTCCTAACAGCGCCGAAAACCGTGCCCCGACTGTTGCTATCATTGTCCAGGGACACTCTTCTATGAACCTGGCCAAAGCGCTAGGAGAAGTGGGGATCATGTGTGGTGCCGGACATTTCTACTCAGTGCGCCTGTTAGAGGCACTTGGCATTGACACAGAGGATGGAGTACTGCGTTTTTCACTGGTTCATTACACTTCAACCGCCGATGTGCAGCAGCTAATCGATAGCTTAAGTCAATTGATCGACTAATTAGGATTAGACTAGCCGGTATCCCCAGTACCGGCTTTTCTACTTTCAACTTCCAACTTCCAACTTCCAACTTCTAACTTCCAACTAATCACCTACTCCTTGACCTGACTATAACTTCACTCTTTATCCTCCCTACTGACTTATCGGGAGAGTAAAATGAATATTGAACCAAGCGACATTAGCGACACAGAATTTATCCGCCAACTGGAACAGCTACAACTAGCGCCAAAACACTTCAATCACTTGGGGCATCTGCGCCTAACTTGGCTCTATTTGCAACACTTCCCTGCAGACATCGCCAGCGCTAAAGTCTGTCAGACAATTAGCAACTATGCCCGGTATTTAAATGCCCCGCAAAAATTCCATCTGACAGTAACTTGCACGCTAGTGCAGATAATCGCTCAGCGCATGCAGCGCAGTCACCATGACAACTGGCGTGCATTCTATTGCGACAACAAAGATTTACTGGAAAACACTATCGAATTAGTTCAGCAATGTTTTAGTATTGATATATTCGAGTTAGAAATCGCTCGCACTCAGTTAATCGAAGCTGATTTGTATACATTTCAATAGAGGTCGTGCAATGCAGACTATAGGTCAGCTAGTAAAGCAATCTGGGCTGTCGCGCAGCACCTTGCTCTATTACGACAAACTTAAACTACTGTCGCCTTCAGGGCGTTCAGCTGCCAATTACCGGCTCTACACCCATGCTGATGCGCAGCGTCTTGCACAAATTTTGCTATACCGCGAAGCCGGTATCAGTTTGCAAAACATTGCAGTATTACTGAATGCCCAAGAAAGCCAGTTAAGCGCTATTCTCGAGCAGCGCTTAGAGGCGCTAAATTGCGAGATGAGCGAAATTCGTCGTCAGCAACAGCTACTGTTACAACTGTTAGGCACTCGCTCACCCTTAAGATCCAGCAAACTAATGAATAAACAACAGTGGATAGATATACTGCGCGCCAGCGGTATGGATGAAATGGCAATGCGCAGTTGGCACATAGAATTTGAAAGGAAACTACCTTTAGTTCACAGCGACTTTTTACAGTCGCTGGGCATAGAGCCAACGGAAATCGCAGCGATCAAATCCTATCGATAGCTTATAAATAGCCCCTAGCGCGATTGGGGCTATTGCCAATCTTAGCTTCAACACTACAGTTATTAGCAACGGCTTAGCGCTGCAGGAAGAACACCCCCGCCAATAGCAATAACACCCCTATAATACGGTTGCTATTGATTTCTACTGTAACACCCGCCAGACCGAAGTGATCGAAGATCAATGACATCACCAACTGTCCTAATATCGCAGCTGCCAGCATGTTTGCGATGCCAATGCGCGGCATTAGATACAACATAGCGCTGACAAATACCGCGCCTAAAAAACCACCCAAATACAAATACCAGTCAATGCTGGCCAGTCGCTTGTAATCCGGGATACTTGCCTGTGCCAGCAATAACACTAGAACACAAGCGATAGTCCCGCCAATATATGAGACCAGTGTCGCCTGCATTGGGTGTATCATAGCGGCACCCAAGCGAGCGTTTAGCGCCCCCTGCATCGGCAACATAGAACCGGCAAAGACTGCCATAAAAATTAGCCACCAATTCATGTTATATCCTTTTATTGTGCCTTGCGTTTAAGGGCAGGGATTGTGACAAGCGTTGTGAATCGCCTCAATTTCAGCCAGCACATCCGCATCTAAAGTAACCTCTATTGCAGCTATAGCATTGCCCAGTTGAGCGATATCAGTCGCTCCGATGATAGTAGAGCCGACAAATGGGCGGCTGGCAACGAAGGCAATTGCCAGTTGCGCAGGATCCATGTCCAGGCTCTTTGCCAGTTGCACATACTTAGCTGTGGCGACAACGCCATTTGCGGTCTGATAGCGCGAGTAATGTGGAAACAACTGCAACCGGGAATTTTTTGGCAGTGCGCCGTTCAGGTATTTACCGGTCAACACCCCAAACCCCAGCGGGGAGTATGGTAGCAAGTCAATATTTTCCCGATACAATACTTCAGCCAATGCGATTTCTGTGGTTCTGTTTAGCAGTGAATAAGCATTTTGCACGCTGGCAATTCTAGGCAGATTAAACTCTTTGGCTAACTGAAGAAAGCTCATCACTCCCCAGGGGGACTCGTTAGAGACTCCAACATAGCGAACCTTACCTTCATCGACCAATTGTTTGAGTACCCGCAAGGTCTCCAGTAGCGGTGTACCGTCGTTGGATGTATCGTGTTCATAGCCAAGTTGTCCAAAAAAATTGCTTTGCCTATCTGGCCAATGCAGTTGGTAAAGATCAATATAATCGGTATTTAACCTCTTTAAACTACCTTCAACTGCGCTGCGTATATTGTGCTCGTCATGGGCGATATTCGGCCGCAGGTATTCAACCATAGCAGCGGGACCACACACCTTAGTACCTATAATCAACTTCTCGCGATTACCTCTGGTCCGTATCCAGTTGCCTATGTATTGTTCTGTTAAGCAGCGGGTAGCGGCAGCGGTGGGCACTGGGTATAACTCGGCGGTATCAATAAAGTTCACCCCTTGTGCGAGGGCGAAATCTAACTGTTCAAAAGCTTGTTGCTCAGTATTTTGCCGACCAAAAGTCATAGTGCCCAAGCATATACGGCTGACTTTAAGATCAGTGTTGGATAGGTTTTTGTATTGCATTTGCACCTCAAAATAAACAGCTGGAACTGTGTCTTTTATAATAGTTTGAAGACTCTATGCTCTGTACATAGAACGACTTGCGTCAGCTAATGGCTGCTGATATTTACACAGATGGTGATGGATAGAAATTAGTAGTTTGCGAAGAATACGCTAGCGTCCATTACAATTCAAAGATCTTTACTCATCGCTATCATTGCGCTTACGCCAAGAGGAATTGACAATGTAGCGAGAATAAACCCCCACTAGAAACACTTTTGCTATTTTAGCTTTCTCTAAAACAGAGCCTGAAGGTGTAGCCTCGCCAAACACTTCACGTAACTGATCTAAATCTTCTTCCCTGATAAATAAGTGGTTCCCCCACTGGCAGCCGATAATAGCACCGCACAGCAGACTAAAACCAACGGCTAATTGAGCGAATACAATCAGCAGTGGATCACCCATATTCATCGAGAACAACGCTAAGATCATCAGCAAAAAACTGACACTAATCGCGGTTAAAAAACTCGGAAACAGCGAAAACATGCCTAAATTTTTGCCGCTGAAAAGGCCGATAAAAAAACCGGCGAGCATGCCGGCAATCGCGATGGCATCCAACCCCGAGAGGTTGCCAAATAGCTCGTAGATAACCACCCCGCCCAAGAGACTGATAAACGTCAACATCATCGCTTGAACTCTAAAAAGTTTTATCATAATCAATAATTAAACACAGTATCTCAAAAAATGAAGCGACCCGTTATGTTGTTTTTATACAGTGCAAAAATAGCATGATTCAGCGCGGAAATAAAACTATGAATAAGCTGCTAACAGGGGCAGCTACTGCCGCCAAAAGCTCAATCTAAATGCAGGCATCGATACAGGCAACAAAAACCCAGCGAGGGGCAATGTTATCGATTAAAGAGAGTGGCTTTAGCCCTTAGCCGCAATTTTAAGCCGTGCGCGTTTAAGGCGCTCCTGCTTAAGTGCATCCTGGCTAACAGCAGGCGCAGTGGGCACTTTTACTTTAACAGCGGCTGTCGGCTTTTCAACAGGTTTTTTCAAGCTCCAGATTAAGGGTGCTTTATATCCCAGGAATACTGTAAGCACTAACACCCGTGCCAGTGAGCTAATATCATTGTTGATAGCACCCACAAAGAATAATGAAATGACAATACCTACAACAATGCCGATAAACACATTGGCGATATTGGAAAATATAGCGGAAAAGAATCGCTTAAAAATGTTCCCCGTCGGGTTTTGAGTTTTACCGTTGACCAGGGATGCAACCATAACACCAAGAGCCGCGAAGACAGGACAGAGAACTAACAGTGCCACGTCAATGGTATTCACTTCAACACCGGCAATAGTCATAGTAGCATTGACAAAAATACCCGTATCTAAAGTCTCGGAAAACGGGAACGACGACACAGTGCCTTGGTGAGTTGAAGAGATTAATTCAACTTGTGGTAATTGGTGATCCATTAATTGGCCCCTCTAGTACTACAATACATCAACAGTAGTATGCGACTACTCGGCTACTGAGGTTGTTCTATAGGTAGATTTTTATGCGTAACCGCTAAATATTATTATTGGTTGTATAGCGCGATCTAAAAAAACAAAACTACAAATCTGTCGCTATTCTAAGTAAATATCGGCAACTTTGGTATAAATTCCACAGTTATTTTTGTTATTGTTGAAAACCCCTTAAAATCAGGCAAAAAAAATGGCCTTAAGCAGACACGCTTAAAGCCATTTTTAAAATCAGCCTAAGGGCTACTATTATTTAATAGTCGCCAGCGCTTGCGCTAGATCTGCAATGATATCTTCAGGGTTTTCAATACCCACTGAAATACGAATCAAGTTATCGGTAATACCTATCTGAGCTCTTCTATCTTCTGGTACTGATGAGTGAGTCATTGAGGCTGGGTGCTGCACTAAAGTTTCAGTACCGCCCAAACTCACTGCTAGCATCGCCATTTGCATAGAGTCTAAAACTTTAAATGCTTCCAGCTCACCACCTGTAATGGTGAACGAGAAAGTAGAGGCACAGCCAGTACACTGCTTTTTATAAGTGGCATATTGCGGATCACCTTCTTTCAGCAAACCAGGGTAGTAGATTTTTTCAACTAACGGGTGATCAACTAGGAAATCAACTACTTTCGCCGCCCCTGCTGAACTGGCAGTCATACGAATTTTTAAGGTCTCCAGAGAGCGCATAACCAACCAGGCGGTATGCGAGTCCATGTTGGTACCAATGATATTTCTGAATCCGCGAATTTTAGTTATCAGATCTTTGTTACCAGAGCAGCTACCGCCTAAGATATCAGAGTGTCCGCCAACGTATTTAGTTAACGAGTAGATGCATAAATCTGCGCCGTGCTCTAATGGGTGCTGGAAAATAGGGCCGTACATAGTGTTATCAACAACGAGTACCGGCTGTACACCGTCGGGGTTCTGCACTTTTTCCAGCAGATCTTTACAGGCGCGGATATCGATCATTTGGTTGGTAGGGTTATCTGGAGTTTCCATCAATACGACTGAAATAGGCCCCATCTTTTCGGCGGTGGCGATAGCTTCTGCAAGTCCCTGGTGGCCGGCACTGCTATTAAAGCCAACCGACTGCAAGTTGTACTGACACAGCACGCCGTTTAGCAATGTATCTGTGCCGCCATAAATTGGCTCTGCATAAATAACCACATCACCAGGCTTGGACATTGCCAGAATAGTCGTTGAGATAGCCGCCATGCCACTTCCAGTAACCAGACAATCTTCGGCACCATCCCAGAGTGCCATCCGGCCTTCAAGAATTTCTAAAACGGGGTTGTTAAAGCGAGAGTAAATTAAACCCGGCTCGACACCTTCTGGCACATCAACACGACCAGAGGCGTAGTTAAAAAAGTCTTTGCCGTGTTGCGAGCTATCGAAAACAAAAGTAGATGTTTGAAATTGCGGGCACTTGACCGCGCCTTCAGATAACTTTGGATCATAGCCGTGGTGCAGCATCATAGATTCTGGGGACAGAGGGTGATCACCGATATGGGTTTTTTTACTGTTGCTCATAAGATTTCACTCGTGTTTATTTATTGTTGATCGATGTTTTAAAGATTAGCAGAAGATATGCGCAATATGCTGGTGTTTTTTCTTAGAGGGTCTTATCATATTGGCAGAATCCGCTAACTTTGGAGACATATGGACAATATTGATAAGAAAATCATAAAACAGTTACAATTAAACGCCAGAATCTCCAATGAAGAATTAGCTGAAAAAGTTAACTTATCTGCCTCTCCCTGCCTGCGAAGAGTCAGAAAGCTGGAGAGCAGCGGGGTATTAACCGGCTACACTGCCGTGGTTGATCAAGTGCTCTGCGGATTGGGAATGAACGTTTTCCTCAGCGTCCGTCTAGAGAAACCGGATAAAGAAATCATGAAGAACTTTGAACAGGCGGTCTCCGAGCTAGACGAAGTACTAGAGTGCTATTTAATGACCGGCAGCCGCGACTACTTACTTAAAGTAGTTAGTCACGACCTCAAGAGTTACGAAGCTTTTATCCGTGATAAGTTTTCTAATCTACCCGGAATCAGCTCCATCGAATCGAGTTTTGCCTTTGGACATGTTAAACAACAACATTTTATGCCTATTTAGTGCTGAGCATTAAAACTCTTCACTATCACCGAATTACGCCGTTGCTTGGCTTGATAAAGGGCTTTATCAGCAGCTTTATACAGTTGCTGCCAGGACCCTCCCTCACCCTGCAACACGGCGGCACCAAAAGAAATTGTCAACCTGTCACTGACCGTACTTTTTCTGTGTGGAATCTGTAACTGCAGGACTTTCTGACGGATTGATTCCAGAAACAACTCAGTTTTAGCCAGGTTCTGCGCCGAGGTTAATATACCGAACTCCTCCCCGCCTAGGCGGTAGACAAAATCACTGGGGCGCTGCATACACTGGGACAATAAGTCACTTATCTTTCGCAGCGCAACATCCCCTTCAGGGTGTCCGTAGCTATCATTAAAATATTTAAAATAATCTATATCTAATATTGTCAGTGCTAGCGCATGCTCATTACGTACCGCTAAACTAATTTCTCGGGTCAGCACTTCATCAAAACTACGGCGGTTCAACAGCCCGGTTAGCTTGTCAATATTGGCCAGTTTTTTGTTAGTGATATCGTGCAGAATATTGGTATAACCGACAATGTTCGACTCATCATCTAAGCTTGGTCGGATAGACGATTCAACCCAGACTTCCTCACCTTGCCTGCTGGTAAATGATATTTCACCACTCCAATGACCGCCTTGATTGATCTTCGCCAAGATACTTTTTTCCAGCAATCTGGCTTTGTTCCCGGATCCTAAAAAAAAACGTCCTGTGCTGCTGAGTAATTCATCGCTCGTGCAGTCAAAGAGCTGACACAAAGCGCTGCTGACATCTTCCACACGTCCCTCAGTACTCAAGGTGGCAATACATATTTGCTGGTCTATCAACCGCTGCCTGCGGACCCTATGATGCTCTGTCATGGAGATAGAACGCCAGACATTGAAAATTAACCCGCTGACGGACACAATAGAAAATATTGATAGCACAATGGTGATTAATATCACTCGATCTGATATTTGTTCTGATCGTTGCTGATAGCTATCAATGCGATGGTGGGCTAAATGCTCTAGGGCGACTAAATTCTCCTGTAATTCGTCAAGGTATTGTACTGCAGAATTTGCGTGGACTATTTTGGCTTGTTGAAGTTGACCCTGATTTAATAACTTAAATAATTTGTCCCTCAGCGGTCGCCAGTTAATAAACAGCGCCAAACTGCTGTCTATAACCCGCCTCTCTCCCAAAAAGCGTTTGAAGATAATGTCGTACTCTTCATAGATTGCTGTTTCGGCGGCTTCAATGACAGAAATTTTCTGCTGGCGAATGTGACTATTTTCTACCCTTAGTAACACTTGCAAGTTCAATCGCATCCCAGCAAGATGCAACTGAATAGCTTCCGCCGCGTGCGAGACAGCCATCGGATGATAGTGCAGCTGCGCATAACCTTGGGTTACGCGGTGCAACTGATAGCTTGAGTTAACTGAGAAAACGATGATAATCAGCACAATAATAACAAAACAGCCAGTGACTCTGCGCCGGTGCGATATCTTTTTGGCCGAACTACGCGCTACATCCTTGAGCATAGGCAACAAATTCCAGATCCTAAACGGGTTGAATAGATCTGCGCTATTATCTATTGATTGGCTTATAGGTAACAGTGGAATAAGTACTAAGGGGTCTGCTGTAATGCAGAAAAAAATTTGACTGAAAAATTAAAAACAGTCCCTACTGATGCCATTGAGCGGGCCACAGCTAAGCTAAAAAACTAAACATCGCCCACTGCTTGTCCTTTGATTATTTTCTAACTGTGGCTGGCCCCTTAGAAGCAGCAGCTTAACAGTTTCAGTATTCTTAATCAGTGACCTCAATACTGGCTTGTCCACTGTGCTGCACTCTCGCTGCCTCTGAAAAAGAACCGACAAGCTTTATGACCTCGCTTCTAATTACTTACTCCTGTTAACTATAACTAACCACTAAAAAACACACGGCTTCTACACTGTCAGGGTTTTTTATGCTGTGCTCTACATCACCGCGGTAGTGAGCTGAGTCACCCTCACACAATACGCTGCTATCCACCCCGGCAATGATCTCGATACTGCCTTTTTCTACGGTAATGAACTCTCTGGCGCCCTCAAAATGAGCAGCACTTTGCAACTGTGAATGCGGGCTGATCGACAGTTCATAAAACTCAATGTTTTTTTCCATGTTCAGTGGCGACAAAGTGCGTATTTTGCACTGACTGTCGTTGCGGTATAAAAAAGCCGGATCGTCGCGGCGAATTACCTCAATAGCGGAAGCTGTCCAAGGCTCATCCACCAGCTCACCCACTGAGATAGAAAATGCCTTGGCGATTTTACAGGCGACGGCCAATGTCGGGTTCGCCTGACCGCGCTCTATCTGCGATAGCATCGAGCGGCTGACGCCGGATATCTCGGAGAAACTCTCCAAAGTCCAGCCTTTTTCTTTACGCAAGCCTTTGACTTTTTCACATAAAACTTGGGCGACTGGCTCTATTTCTTTTTTACTTTTTTGCGGACTGCTCATCATTGACCTAATAATATTCCAAGATACGAGAAATAATTCTTTTAAAATGGATTTGTTGTCGTTAGTATTGTTTCCATCATACAGGATATTTTTCTACTAAGGTACAATTTGAACCATGGTCTATCTTGTATTTATCATCCACCGAATTCGAGGAGAGCGGTAATGGAAACCATGCAGGCGCTGGTAAAAAGAGAAGCTAAAACTGGGTTATGGCTAGAGAGCGTGCCAGTGCCAGAAATGGGCATCAACGATGTTAAAATCCGCGTGCTAAAAACCGCTATCTGCGGCACTGACTTACATATCTACAACTGGGACGAGTGGGCACAAAAGACCATTCCAGTGCCTATGGTCATTGGCCACGAATTTGTCGGTGAAGTCGTGGATGTCGGAGACAACGTCAACGCCTTTCAACCCGGTGAGATAGTTTCAGGTGAGGGGCATGTGGTTTGTGGCCGCTGTCGTAACTGCATGGCCGGTCGTCGCCACTTGTGCGCCCACACCAGCGGTATTGGCGTCAACCGCTCCGGCGCCTTTGCCGAATATGTGGTACTGCCAATGGCCAATGTCTGGGAGCACCGCCCGGGGATTGATCTGGATGTGGCGGCAATGTTCGACCCTTTTGGCAATGCAGTCCATACCGCGCTGCAATTTGACCTTTTCAGTGAAGATGTATTAATAACTGGCGCTGGCCCGATTGGCTGTATGGCCGCCGCCGTTTGTAAACAGGCCGGTGCCCGACATATTGTGATCACCGATTTAAACCCTAAACGCCTGGCTATGGCGCAAGCACTCGGAGCGACCCGCACTGTAGATGTACGCACAGAGAATTTAACGGATGTACAAAAACAGCTGGGGATGACTGAGGGGTTTGATGTCGGCCTGGAAATGTCCGGCAGCCCTGTGGCCTTTAATGACATGATCAAAAACATGTGTCACGGTGGTAAAATTTCCCTGCTGGGCATACCCAGTGAAGAGAAAGCCACCGACTGGAACACCGTCATCTTTAACATGCTGACCATCAAAGGTATTTATGGTCGCGAGATGTATGAGACCTGGTACAAAATGTCCGCAATGATTGAAAATGGTCTGGATATCAGTTCGATCATCACCCACAGATTACACTTTAGCGAATTTCAGCAGGGCTTTGACGCCATGCTCAGTGGCGATGCGGGAAAAGTAATTCTCGATTGGCACACACTATAATTTCAGGAGAACACTATGTACGGCAAGTTTCAACAACACCTACAGGGCCAGATCGATGAAATCAGCAGCGCCGGTCTGTATAAAAATGAGCGGCAGATCCTCTCGGCGCAAAATACTAACGTCTCGGTTAGCCAGGGAAAAGTATTAAACCTTTGCGCCAACAATTATCTGGGATTGGCACAACATCCCGATGTCTTAGCTGCCGCTCATAAAGGTTTGGATGAATGGGGTTACGGTCTGGCTTCAGTGCGTTTTATCTGTGGTACTCAGCAAATTCACAAACAGCTAGAGCAGCAGCTGACGGATTTTTTGGGCACACAAGATACTATCCTCTACCCCTCGTGCTTTGATGCCAACGGCGGTCTCTATGAAACACTACTCGGCCCTGAAGATGCGGTAATTTCAGATTCACTCAACCACGCCAGTATTATCGATGGTATCCGCCTCTGTAAAGCCAAACGTTACCGTTACCAGAATAACGACATGGCCGATCTCGAGCAGCAGTTGATCGCCGCAGATGCCGCAGGTGCACGGTTTAAACTCATCAGTACCGACGGTGTTTTTTCGATGGACGGATTTATCGCGCAACTGGATAAAATTTGTGACCTGGCAGATAAATACGGCGCTCTGGTACATTTCGATGACAGCCACGCAGTTGGCTTTGTCGGTAAAACAGGCCGCGGTACTCACGAGCACTGTAACTGTATTGACAGAGTAGACATTACCACTGGTACACTCGGCAAGGCGCTGGGCGGTGCCAGCGGCGGCTATACCAGCGGCAAAAAAGAGATTATCGAGTTATTGCGCCAGCGCTCTCGCCCCTACCTGTTCTCCAACACTGTCGCGCCACCAGTAGTGGCAGGCGGTATCGCCGCACTCAACCTACTTAAAGATTCTACGCAGCTGCGCGACAAAGTAGAAGCCAATGGCAAGTACTTCCGCGAGGGCATGCAGGCGATAGGTTACGACCTATTACCGGGCAACCACCCGATTATCCCGATCATGCTTTACGATGCACGCAAAGCCGCAGAACTAGCCGAGCGCATGCTGGCCAAAGGCATCTATGTCACTGCTTTCTCATTCCCGGTTGTTCCCAAAGAGCGAGCGCGGATTCGCACGCAAATTTCAGCAGCACACACAATTGCCGATCTGGACTTTGCTATCGCCTGCTTTAAAGAAGCCAAGGAAGAGATGGGGATATAAAAGACTAGTCGTGAGTAGCTAGTAGGAAGTTGTAAGTTAAAAACAGCTGTGAGCATTGGCGAAAGAGTCGATGTGGGGCGGCTGTTTTGAGCGTATAAATTGGCGTGAGGCGTGAGGCGCATGAAGGCCGTGAGGCAGGATATTCTCCTTAGCTACTTATACATAGCTAAAGCTCAGCATTCGCAAGATATACTCTGCGGCCAGTAATGACCGCAGTCTAATCTTTTAACTTACGACTTCCGACTTCCGACTGTGTTTTAAGTCCCCGGCAGTATTCTGCAGGTGATAGATTTTAAGTATTCAGTCTCGGGAATAGCTGCATGGATAGGATGGTCTGCTCCCTGATGTCCCTGCTCTATTACCTGTGCATTGCGATCAAGCTCGCGGGCGTTAGAGCGGATGATGTCTATCAAGCTGCTGCGCTCTAAATGCATTGAACAAGAGGCACTGATTAAAATACCGTTTTTGCTCAGCAGTCGCATCGCCAGGTTGTTGATTCGACCATAGGCGCGCTCGCCGTTGCGGATATCTTTACGACGAGTGATAAACGCCGGCGGATCGACAATAATCACGTCGTATTTTTCCTGCTCTTGAATCAGCGCTTTGCAAGAGTCAAAAGCATCACCTTGCAGGGCAATAAACCTGTCTTCGCCGTTGTTTAGCTTGGCATTTTCTACTGCGACATCTAATGCGTATTCCGAGGAATCAACACAGGTGACTTCGCTGGCGCCAGCCGCCAATGCCTGCACACCCCAACCACCGACATAGCTGAACAGATCCAGCACTCGCTTGTCTTTCACATGACGCTGCATAGTGGCGCGCGCCAGACGATGATCGTAGAACCAGCCTGTTTTTTGGCCGCTTAACACTGGCGCTAACAGTGATACACCGTTCTCTTCCAGTGGCACTAGTTCAGGTATTTCCCCCTGCACTACTTCGACATAACTCTCCAGACCTTCAGTGGAGCGCATTTTTCCATCACAACGCAATACGATGGCGCTGGGCATAAAGACTTTATTGAGTGCCGATACAATATCTCCGACCACCGCTTCCATACCTGCCGTCGAGATTTGCACCACAAAAACATCGTAGAAGCGATCGATAACCAAACCTGACAACCCATCGGAATCACCGTACACCAGACGGTAGCAAGGAGCATCAAAACAAGCTTCACGCAGCGACAGGGCAATATTAATGCGGTGTACTAACAGCGAGCGATCCAGACGGAACTTAGGATCGCGGCCAATGATACGCGCACAGATTAAGGTCTGCGGATTGACGTAGGCAATACCTAATGGCTTACCATTGGCTGCTTCTACTAGCACTTGCTCTCCGGCTGTAAATTCTTTTAAGGGGGTCTTTTTGTTATCTACTTCGTTGGAGTAGATCCAGACATGACCACCGCGCAAGCGACGATCGGCACCGTTATTAAGGGCAAGCGTTCTAAGAGATGACATCTAAGTTCCAGTGTTTCAATGGGTTTCACTCGACTGCACAAATACAGTGTAGTCGTAAATTTGGCTGAGCATTTTACCTGCCCTACCGACAAATTGTTACTAATAGCTGAAGATCTGAGCAAAAATACAATTTTAGCTCAGTTTATGCGGAGCTATTCAGGCATTTTTTGTCGGGCAAGCTGCGGCAACTCACCGCTGAGCCCCATGGCCTGCTGCATGATATGCTGCTTTAGCGGCGCAGCTTTATCTAACAGGTTCATGCCAAAATTTCGAGCGATAGTCAGCGGCGCAGGCTGCGGATCAAACAACCACTTAAAGGCCTGCATAGTCGCTGACATTTTCAGGTTATCGCCGTGACGCGCGCGCTGAAATTGCTTGAGTAGCGCTTCACTGTCAATGCTCTGCCCGCGCTGACGCCCTCTGTTTAAGGTCTCTGCCAGAACCGCTGCATCCAACAGTCCCAAATTAACCCCCTGCCCGGCCAGGGGATGTATCGTGTGGCAGGCATCGCCAATCAGAGCTAACCCCTGCTGCACATAGTGCTTGGCATGGCGCTGGCGCAGCGGGAATACCGCCCGCTGACATACCTTAGTGACAGCGCCCAGGCGCTGTTCAAATTCACGACCCAATGCCGCAGAAAATTGCTGATCATCCATGGCCATTAAACGACTGGCGTGCGCCGGTGAGGTAGACCAGACAATACTGGATAGGTGAGAATTAGCTAAGGGCAGAAAAGCCAGCGGCCCGTCGCTAGTAAAGCGCTGCCAGGCGGTGCTCTGATTTTCTCGCTCAGTAGCGACTGTGGCGACAATAGCGTGATGACCGTAGTCCCATTGCCACAGAGGGATAGCAGCCAGTTGGCGAATTTTTGACATGGCGCCATCGGCACCGACAATCAGCTTGGCACTAAAGCTGCGTTCTTCAGGCTCCCCGCTGTTAACGCTGAGCTGGCAAGTCAGCTGCCTGCGACCGGTCTGGGGCTCAGACATAGCGACAACTTTGGCGCCGCCCAGTACAGGTAACGAGCACTCTTCAGCGGTGGCTAACAACGCCGCCAGCGCCACCTTATTTTCAACAATATGGCCCAAGTGCTGCTGTTGTATCTGTGCGCCAGAGAAATGCACACTGCCACTGCCCTCGCCATCCCAGACTTGCATATGTCGGTAGGGGCTGTGGCGCAGTGCCGCTATTTTCGACCAGACATGCAGATTATCCAAAATATTCTCTGAAGCGCAGGTCAGGGCACTGACCCTGTTATCGTAGCTATCAATATTCTCCGGGTCGCTGCAACTTTCTGCCATTCTATCTGACTGCGCTAAAAAATCGTCTTCACGACCATCTATCACTAATACTTTAAAGCCATAGCGCTGCACAGCCAGAGCCGCCGTCAGCCCCACCATGCCGGCACCGACCACTATCAGGTCTAAATCTGTGAATTGTTGCTCGCTGTGCATCTTCGCTTCCTTTAGTGCAAATCAGCCATAGGACTGGCCAGTCCCATGGCACTGCGAGAAAACAAGGTTTTCGCCGCGGGGCATATATCTAACAGCTGTAGTCCGGCGTCTCTGCCCAACGCCAATAGCGGGTTATTGATGGCAAACAGACGCATGCTTTTATCGCTAAAATTAATCGTCGCACGCTGATCGGCCAATCGTGATTGCTGGTATTGGTACAAAACCTCATAATCACCTAAGCTCTGACCATTGCGTGCAGCTGCCAGCAAATGTTCGGCCAGTGCGGCCACCCCCCGCAGTGCCAGGTTAAACCCCTGCCCTGCTATAGGGTGCAAAGTATGAGCGGCGTTTCCCAGTATGGCTACTCCTGCACGCACTTGCTCTTGAGCACGCTGCAGTTTCAGTGGGTAGCAAAAACGCTCTCCGACATGATTGAATCGTCCGGCTCGAAAGCCAAAGCGTTGCTGCAGTGCAGTGCAAAACTGTCGTTCTGTCATCGCTAACAAATCGTCAGCTTGCTGCTCGGGCACTGTCCAGACCAGGCCACAGCGGTGCTGTTTATTTTGCTTAAGTAGTGGCAACAGCGCCATAGGTCCAGTGTCGGTGAAGCGCTCGTAGGCGATATTATTATGCGGCCGATCTATGCCAACATTACACACCAAAGCCTGCTGCTGATAAATTTCTTCTGTGTAACTGATACCCATTTTATCGCGCAGTGAGGAGCGCCCACCATCGGCCATCACCAGCAGGTCGGTACTCAGAATCAGGGGCTGCTGCTGCGTTTCTAGCTGCAGTTGCATTTTGCCATCAACCCGCAGGGCTTCTGTCACTGTAGCAGGACTGTAAAAATCCAATAAATCGGCGTTAGCATGCTCTTGTAAATGCTGGTTTAACACTTGCCCTAGCCATTTATTTTCAACCACATAACCCAGCGCCGGTACTTTCTCCTGCTCAGCTTGCAGCCTGGCTGCACCAAAATGGCCACGATCGGAAACGTGTATATGTTCTATTGCCTGCACTTGCTCCCTAAGCTTATCCCAGAGTTGCAGCTGTTGGAAAATTTGTGCCGAGCCGTACGCCAGTGCGGTAACCCTGCCATCAAAACTGGGCTGATAGCTGTCGGGTTCCGCTTGTACATGCAGGGGGTTGGGTTCAATCAGCGCAATACTCAAATTCAAACTTTCAGCGTGCTGCAGTAGCGCTGCCGCCAAGCTCGCACCGACCATGCCGGCACCCATAATGACTATATCGTAGTGTTGTTTCATCAACCCGTTTCTCGTTTAACCCGCCATTAACGCTTCGATTTGAGCAATCTCTTTGGGTACTTCCCAGGTCATCACTTCACAGCCAGTTGCAGTCACCAGCACATCGTCTTCAATACGTATGCCGATACCGCGCCAGCGCTCTTCTACCTGAGTATTGTCAGGGGAGACATAAATACCCGGTTCCACAGTCATCGCCATTCCCGGAACTAACTCACGCCACTGACCATCTACTTTATAATTACCGACATCGTGCACATCCATGCCCAACCAGTGGCCGAGCTTGTGCATAAAGAACTCGCGATAAGCCTCGGCCCCGATCAGCTCATCGACGTCTCCCTGTAACAGTCCCAGCTCCACTAAACCTGAAGTAATAACCAACACCGCCCGGTCATGAATCTCGTTCCAGCCGGTTCCCGGTGCAATCATCTCTATGCACTGGGTATTGGCTTTTAAGACCACTTCATAGAGTGCTCGCTGCTCGGGGCTGTATTTACCATTAACCGGAAAAGTGCGGGTGATATCACCGGCGTAATATTGATATTCAGCACCGGAATCAATCAGGACTAACTGCTCATCTTGCAGCGCTTGTGAATTATCGATGTAGTGCAAAATACAGGCGTTTTTACCGCCGCCGACAATGCTTGGGTAAGCTGCCTGAGGACAGGCGTTGATGGCAAAATGGTGTTGGATGTGCGCATCCAGTTGGTATTCCATCACCCCCACTTTGGTTTCTTGCATCGCCTTAACTTGTGCCTGTGCCGAGATACTGGAGGCACGGCGCATCATCTGCTGTTCTGCGGCAGATTTAATCAGGCGCATTTCATTGCTCAATTCATCCAGCTGCTGTAACTGCACCGGCGCTATCACTCCCTGACGACTACGCTTGCGCATACTGCCCAGCCACAACTGCACCTGCTGAGTAAGGCGCTCTCGGGCAAAACTGTAATAGAGTTTAGCCGTGCCGTTGAGCAGCTGCGGCATTTGCTCATCTATGATTTCGCTGCTATAGGCGAAATCTGCCTGATAATTATCTAAGACCCCCTGCTCACCGCTGCGGTAGCCAAACCATATTTCCATCTCTTTATTACGCGGCTGACAGAACAAGTGATATTCCACTTTGCCGGCAATTTTCTTTAATACTAACAGCGCATCTGGCTCATTGAAGCCGGTAAAATAAAAGAAAGTACTGTCCTGACGGAACAGATAATCCACATCACTATTGCGCTTTTGCATAGTCGCTGATTGAATCACTACGGCACTGTTATCGTCCAGTTGTTGCATCAAAGTGTCGCGGCGTTGGGAAAACTCTTGAGCAGTGATTTTGTCGAGCATGGATAGTCCTTTAAATTTGTTGTTATTAATCGGCGATACAAGACTGCCAGGTTAGATCCGTACGGCAGAGCTTTAAAGCAGATCTTAATGCAGCGTAGGCTTTTCTGCTTGCTCAGGTACTGCTGCGGGTTTATTACACTCGGTAAAAATATACACAGCCCCCATACGCACGTATTCGCTCAACTCGAAAAAATTATTTTCGCTGTCTTCATCTTCTTCCAGATCAACACTGCCAACTTGGGCTATTTGCCCCAGATCATTGAGCATTTCTCTGGCGTCTTCACTGAGCTTTTTATCAGCCTGACGTCCTTGAGTACCAAAGCCAGCCAAAAACCCCTGCACCCACAACCCCAGGGATTCGACCCGCTGGCTAAGCTCGTAATCATCGTCGTCCGGGAGCAGTAAATCTAAACTCATATCCAGGCTTTCAAACTGCGACAAACTTTGCTGATACAGCCCCACTAAGCCGACTTTACTTTGCTCGTGGGCAAATTGTTCAATATCCAAAAAGTCATTGGCCATCTGCAGCCACAGATCATTGGTCAGCCGCGAGCCGCCCGCCATTTGTCCACAGACCAAACCATGCAATTCGCCAGGGGACACCATAGTGATTTTTTCACTCACTAATAAATCGGCTATATCGTCAAAACTTAGGATTTGCAGGTTGGTTTCGTTTTTGTTTGTCATAGGTTTCCATCGAGCTAAAGTAATAAACAGCGGCAGCACTTAACCTACCGACGCCTAACATTATACTTATTTTATAACTGAAAACATCACAGATGACAGTGAAGTTCTTTAAGCAACCTCTGAATAAATTTTACAAGCCCCTGGTGCACAGCGAATTTACTGATACAGGCAGCGATTATAGGCAGACTGGTTGCCTGTTGAAAATCGATGAACACGTGATCACAACGCCCTACAGGCCCTTATCAGCTGCGCCTATATTAGCTAAGCTTTAGATTGCATTTGCCAGGGTTTGCTCCGAGCTATCCGATTCGCCTATATGGCGATGGACCCAGCCCAACTATTATATTTCTTTTAACTTCTTTATAATTATCCCAACAAATTTAGTGATATACATGTAATAATTAGCCCAATAAAATACCGATAACAAATGAGCCCCGCTCCAAACTCAAGGTTTCTTTGGATTAACAGATGACTGAAACATACTTAGCGCAACTAGAAGTACAAATAGAGAGACTTTTAGCTCATTGCGATACTTTAGAAGAAAAGAATCTGCAGTTACAAAACAAGACCCTTATCGCCAATCAAGCTGAGCAGGATCGCCGCACTGAATACCAGCAACTGATGTCCCGCTACGATGAGCTGGACAAGAGTTTGCAGGAGCTTACAGCCAAAGAACAGCGCGCCAGAGTCTCAGAGCAACAGGCACTTCAAGAAAAGTCTAAGCTGGTGCAGCTTAACGACAGAACCAAAAATCATATCGAAAAAATGATCAGCCGCTTAAAAGCGCTGGAGCAAAATTCATGAACAAAAACGTCACAATAAAAATCCTCGGCAAAGAGTTTGTGGTCGGCTGCCCGGCGGAAAACGAGGCGGACTTATTGGCTTCAGCCAACCATCTCAACGGTAAAATGCTGGAAATTCAGGCCGGTGGTAAGATTTTGGGGTACGAGCGCATCGCGGTGATGGCTGCACTCAACATCAGCAACGAGCTACTTTCCAATAAAGTACAACAGCGCGAACAAATGGAAGATACCATGCAGCGCCTGTCGCAGAAGATAGATAAATCACTGGCAATAGATAGCACTGACAATACTGAAAACAACCTCAACCTGAACATCTACGATAACAGCTAACAGCCAACAGTAGCTGACAAAAGTGCAGAGCAGCTCTGCACTAACAGCCTGATCTCCACTGCCTGATTAGCCACTTTCAGGACCCTCTACACGCTTTCTCCTTCGGATAATGTACTCAACATTAACTAAAACCGAGATAGTCTTGGCAGGAGCCCACTAGTCATATATATTATTCTTTATTTCTAGGGACTTGAAATAATGTCGAGCATAAGGATAAGCTCAGCCCTTTTATACTTACTGCTGGTGGTGCTAGGCATCACTGCGGCACAACTCACCTGGAAGTTAGCCGCACTGGAGGATGTAAATAGCCTTCAGCCGAGCATTCGTATCGCCTCAGACAACGGACACAGCAGTGCTCGGGACAATCTCAATGCGATCAAAATAATTAGCGCCAACACTCTTTTCGGTCAACCGATCAAGGCTCGGGCCACGGTCGTCAATAAGATAGCTGCACCTAAAAAGCTACAAAAAACAAAATTAAATATCCGTTTAACCGGTCTACTCAACGGCGACCCCAGTGTCGCAGTTATCGTCTATAAAGGTGAGCAGGGTGCTTATCTTGTCAATGAATACATTGTTCACAGTAATCACTTGAAGGTACAGCTCGACAGTATTGAGCACAACTTTGTCATCATCAGCAACAATGGCATTCAAGAGCGCTTAAGCTTGCCTCAATCAAACACTAAAACGCTGGCGCAAACCGGTATTATAGTCAAACCGGCAGCCGCCAGCGCCGCACCTGAGAACAACGTTTCGGTCGATCTAAACTCACCCAAAATACAAGCTATACTTGGAACAACAGCGAAAAAAATTATTCGCAGCAACCCTTTGGCCCTTTCCAATTTTTTGCGCATCAGCCCCAACATCCAACAGGGAAAACTGCAGGGCTACGTTATCTCAGCCGGCCCAGATGAGCGATTATTGCAAGCAGCCCGCATCCGTCCAGGGGATATAATTACCCATATAGGTGGTAAAGCAGTGGCGAGCCTCACCCTACCTAGTGTCTATCAAACACTTAATAGCAGTAATAGCCTTATAGTCACTGTAGATAGAAGTGGGACAATAATAACAATGGATATCAAACTGTAATGATGAAGTTAATCAGAAAATGTGCCTCTATCGCTTTACTGCTGAGTTTTAGCACGTTTATCTATAGTGCCAACAACAGCGAACCTATTACTAAAAATGGCCAAGGTGAATACACTTTAGATATGCGCGGCGTAGAGATTCGCGAATTCATCAATACCATCTCGAAGATGATCGGTAAGACCATCATCACCGACAGCAAGGTTCGCGGTAAGGTCGATATCCAGAGCCCGGTAGGGTTAACTAAAGACGAACTCTATGAAGTGTTTTTAGTGCAGCTGGGGCTCAGCGGTTTTTCTGTGGTAGACACCCAGAGCGGCATCTTGAAAGTTGTTCCCTCTCAGGGGGCCAAACTCGAGGGAACGGGCATCCAAAGCTCCGCTGATGCTCACAACAGTGAAGAGATAGTGACCCGCATTGTCGAAGTTAAAAACGTCAATGCCAACCAGCTGGCAGCTACTTTGCGACCGCTAATCGATCCGCGCCTGGGGATCATTGCCGCCTACGAAACCTCCAACGTGGTGCTCGTTACCGACCGATCTTCCAATGTGCGCCGTATCGCCCAGATTATCGACAAAGTCGATAAGGCCGACTCACAGACTTTAGAGTTGATCCCACTGTACAACGCCTCTGCCGGTGAGTTAGAGCGGATCCTGAAAAACCTGACCTTACAGCCCAACGGCAAACAGGGGGTGGGCACAGGTTTTATCATCACTGCCGATCAGCGCACCAACATGCTGATTGTCAAAGCGGATGATAATACCCGGGAAAAAATCCGCCGCATCGTCAACCAACTGGACAGCGAAGTACAGACTAACTCCAATACTAAAGTGATCTACTTAAAGTACGCTAAGGCCAAAGAAGTAGTGCAAGTGCTCAAAGGTATCAGCGACACGATTATCAAAGAGGAAACCCAGACCCAAGGTAGCACTACCACAACCCGCAGCAGCAACATTAATATCGATATTCACGAGCCGACCAACACTGTAGTGATGTCCGGTAGCCCGCATATCATTAAGACACTAGAGTCTGTGATTACCCAGTTAGATATTCGCCGGGCGCAAGTATTAGTCGAGGCGATCATCGCCGAGGTCTCAGAGGACAAAGCCAAAGAGCTAGGAGTGCAGTGGCTGTTGGCGAATAAAAACCGTCAGCTGTCCAGTGTTAATTTTAGATCTGGCAGTAGCTCGGGAATTGTCGATGTGTATGCAGCAGGTAAAGCTGGCGGTATTCTGCCGAGTATGATCGGCAACGGAGCCACTATAGGGCTGGGGAAGATAAACGTTGATGGCTTTAGTTTTGCCGCCTTTATCAACGCCCTAGAGAGCGACAGTGATTCCAACGTCTTATCGACCCCCAGTTTAGTCACCTTAGATAACGAAGAGGCCTCCATTCAGGTGGGCCAGGAAGTACCGATTATCACCGGCTCGACAGCCAGCTCCAGCAACGCCAATCCGTTTCGTACGATAGTGCGTAAAGATATCGGTATCAAACTTAAAGTGACCCCGCAAATCAACGAGGGCGATGCAATTCAGCTGACTATAGAGCAAGAGATATCCTCTATCTCCCAGGATGCCCGCGCCTCGGACATTATCACTAACAAACGTATTATCAATACCACAGTACTCATTGACGATGGCGGTACTATCACCCTCGGCGGCCTGATCAATGATGACATTGTAGATACGACTTCTAAGGTGCCAGTACTGGGTGATATTCCGCTGTTGGGTAAATTATTCAGCTCTACCACCTCAACCCGCAAAAAGCGCACCCTGATGATTTTTATCCGCCCCACTATCATCAGGTCGCAACAAGTCGCCACTGACCTGAGCCGCCAGAAATACAACTTTTTACGCGCCCAGCAAGTACTGCTGAACAGCAAAAACCGCGGCCTCTATGGAAACAGCAAAACGGCACTGCAAGAGTGGAAACAACGTACCGCAGTCGTGGATCTGCGCCCAGCAAAAGCCGCCGATCCGTCTAACCCAAGTTCGAATGAACAAGGTTTGCCCCCGGCGCCAGCGCCACAGGATATCGTTATTATAGAGCATTCTTTCCAGGCGCCTAAATCTGCCAAAAAGGCGCCTTAATATGCACACAAGTCCTTTTTTTAGCTTTGCGTTTGCCCGCAAAAACTCGGTACTGGCACTGGTCAACAGCGACCTCACTGAGGTTTTTTACTCCGAGCAAACCAGCTTGGACGCCTTTATGGAGGTTCAGCGCTGCTGCCCCGAGCCTATTAGTTATCAGCGCAAGCAACCACAGCAACTGGATGATGATATCAGTATCAGCTACCAGGCGGCCGAGAGTTCCCTGCACGACATCGACGAGCTCAATGATGTTATCGACCTGGATGAACTGGTCGAGAACATGCCGGAAAATGCAGACTTACTGGATGTGCAAGACGACGCCCCGATCATTCGATTAATCAACGGACTATTCGCCAGGGCATTGCAGCAGAGCGCCTCTGATATCCATATAGAGACGTTCGAGCACAGCATGTCGGTTAGATTCAGAGTCGATGGGGTACTTAAAGAAGTATTGACTCCACACCGCAAAGCGGCGCCGCTACTTAATTCACGCATTAAGGTAATGGCCAAATTGGACATCGCCGAGAAGCGCGTGCCCCAAGATGGTCGGGTATCACTGCGCATGGCTGGCAAGGCATTGGATGTGCGGGTATCGACCATCCCCTCCATGTACGGCGAGCGCATAGTACTGCGACTACTAGACACTCAGGCGGTGCAATTGGATTTAAGTCACTTGGGCATGCCCGAGTATTGTCTGAAAGATTTTACCCATCTACTCAATCAGCCCAACGGCATTATTTTAGTCACAGGCCCCACCGGTTCAGGTAAGACAACGACTTTATACGCGGGGCTGACCGGCCTAAACAACAAGAGCCGCAACATATTAACCATAGAAGACCCGGTTGAATACGCGCTCGAGGGGATAGGCCAGACCCCGGTAAATGAAAAATCGCAGATGAGCTTCGCCAAAGGGCTGCGGGCAATTTTACGCCAGGACCCGGACATAGTGATGATCGGCGAAATTCGCGATCCGGAAACCGCACAGATAGCCGTACAGGCCAGTTTAACCGGTCATTTAGTGTTGTCGACCTTGCACACTAACGACTCTTTTGGCGCTATCACTCGCCTTAAAGACATAGGTGTTGAGCCCTATTTAATCGCCTCTTCGCTGAAAGGTATTTTGGCGCAGCGTTTGGTACGCAAGCTCTGCAAACACTGTAAGCAGTCAGATTTACTGTCGCTCCCCGATGCTATCGCCCTAGGTGATGCCAGTGTAGCAGACAGCCAGATATATCGCAGTGAGGGCTGTGTGCAGTGCCATCATACTGGCTATGCAGGTCGCCAGGGCCTGTACGAGTTATTAGTGGTTGATCAGGAGCTGACCCGACAGATTCACGCCAATGAGGGCGAACCCAAAATGCGCCAGCATATGCGCGGAAAATTTAATAGCATGCTCGATGAGGGCAGGATGGCAGTGCTTGCGGGTATCACTTCAACCTCAGAAGTACTGCGTTCAGTAAGGGACTCGATTCAAGATGCCATTCTTTGAGTATCAGGCCTTTGGTGCCAATGGCCGCAAAAAAAGCGGTTCTATAGAAGCGGATTGCGAGCGCAGCGCCAGACAATTACTGCGTGACCAACAGCTGATGCCGATTCAATTGACCGCCCAGCAGCAAAAAAGCAGCAGCCAAAAAAGCCATAATCGACGCGTACCCAGTAAAGACATCGCCCTGTTTACCCAGCAGTTCGCGGCGCTAGTGCAGTCTAACATCCCCCTGGAAGAGTCACTGCAGGTGGCGGCCTCCCAAACTCGTAACAAAAACCTTAAGATCACTTTGCAGCAGGTCAGAGCTAAGGTACTTGAGGGCTATTCGGTTGCCGATGGCATGCGCGAGCACCCCAAAGTGTTCTCACCTGTATTCCAGGCACTAGTACAAGCTGGAGAGCACACCGGGGAGCTCAGCCAGGTATTATTAAAACTTGCCGAATATACCGAGCGCAGCCAAAAATTGCGCAGTACCGTCGTGCAAGCGACAGTCTATCCTATGGTACTGACGATAGTGGCTTTTAGCATTATCTCGCTGTTGATGGCGTTTGTCGTTCCCAAAGTAGTAGAGCAGTTTGCCGACAGCGGCCAAACGCTGCCACTGCTGACTAAAATCATGATCAACTGTTCTAACTTCATTCTCGACTATGGACTGTGGCTGGCTATCGCCACTGTCGTTTTTGGCATTGCCTGCCACTATCTGCTGAAAAACGAGCAATTACTCTACAAAGTGCATCGTTTTTTCCTGAGGTTGCCAGTGGCCGGCTACTTGATTATCAACTTGGAAACTACCCGTTTACTGGGGACCTTGAGCATCATGCTCAACGGCGGCTCGGCACTGCTGGAAGCCCTGTTAGTCTCCAGTAATACCATACACAACCGCCGTATTCGCACTATATTAATGGAGATTACCGAACAGGTAAAAGCCGGACAGCTGTTGAGCAAAATGCTCTCCAGCGCCAATATTTTCCCGCCTATATCCGTGTATATAGTCGCTAACGGCGAGCACAGCGGCAAACTGGCCAAAGCACTGGAACAGGCGGCACAACAGCAAGAAAACGAGCTAAATAACGCCATTGGCATCACCACTAAACTGATAGAGCCTATCTTGATGTTAGTTTTTGGGATGTTGGTCTTTGCTATTGTACTGGCCATTTTACTGCCTATTCTACAAATGAATAACATCAATATTTAGCCCTTGGAGGCCCTTAATAATGCGAAATTTGACAACAAAAAGATCACCGCAAAGTGGCTTTACCCTCCTAGAAATTATGGTGGTTATTCTGATCATTGGTCTATTGGGGACAATCGTCACTCCCTACGTATTAGACAATTTAGATACCGCCAAGACCGAAAAAGCCAAAGCCGATATTCACAATTTAGAGCTGGCCCTGGATCAGTACAAACTCGACAACGATGATTATCCGAGCACAGACCAGGGCATAGAGAGCTTAGTAAAAAAACCCAGCGCCAGCCCAGAGCCGAAAAACTATCGCCCATCCGGTTACATAAAACGCCTGCAAAAAGACCCTTGGGGCAATGAATACCAATACCTGCAACCGGGAGAGCACGGGGTATTCGATTTGTATTCCCTGGGGAAAGATAATCAGAGTGGCGGTGAAGGTTTAGATGCCGACATAGGCAACTGGACCACTAACTGATATGCAAAGCTTCCTGGCAGCTAAAGTGTGCAATAGCCCTCAGACGAAGATGGCAGATGTGCTTGTGCCTTACATAAAAATGGCCAAAGGAACAGAAACCTTCCCTGTGCAGCGCGGCTTTACCTTACTGGAATTAATGGTAGTGATCGCGCTAGTGGCACTAGTGTCTACCTCGGTAATGCTGACGCTGCCCGAGGCAACACCTGATAAACAGCGCTTTGGCTCACAAAAAGCGCAGTTCGCCGCCGTTTTGCGCAAACTCAGCCAGCGAGCCATTGTTGAGCAGCGCTGGTACGGGCTATATTTTGTCGGCAATACTTACCAAGCGCTGCGTTACTCTGCAGATACATGGATCGCCCTACCACAGAGCCAACCCAGCTCTCTTCCTCAAGACGTCCCATTGAGCTTGCTGATCGATAAGCTGATCGTTAAAATTGAGCACCGGGAGAAAAGCAAAGATAGCCTGCTGAGCCCACAAATACGCATCTCGCCCACAGGCTTATTCAATGACTTTGAATTGCGCTTTGGCGACGGGGATGAGCCCGCATTAATATTGACTGACCCCTATGCCAGTATCTAACGCCCGCGCTGGGCGCCACTGTGGTTTTACCTTGATAGAAGTGATGGTCTCGCTGATGATCTTATCCGTCGTTGTCACCGCGCTGACGCTGGCGGTCAGCCAGTCGACCAATAACATGGGACAGTTAAAACAGCATCAATTCGCCGCTTGGGTAGCCCACAACCAAATCAGCTTGTATCTGTTAAATGCGCAACCAGAAAACACTGGCACTAGTCAGTTTGCCGGGGGCGAATATCGTTGGAAAATAACAAAGAGCAACACAGACACCGCCAACTTCTATCGACTGCGAGTAACAGTAGCTAGCCAGAGCGAACCCGATTACATTCTGGCGGACATCAGCGCCTTTAAGGGTGAACAGTGATTACTGCTGTGACCCACCCCGTGCCTGACGCCGTTGACAATCAAAAGCAGTGTGGTTTCACACTGTTGGAACTGATGGTAGCCATCAGTATTACCGCAGTGATCGGGCTGATTTCTGCCACTATACTTTCCACCATGATTGACAATAACAGCCAAGTGCAAACGCAGCAAAAAGCCCTGGCGCAATTGGAGAGAGCGCTGCAAATATTCCGCGATGATCTGGAGCAAATGGTCATGCGCCCAGTGATTAAAACCATTTACAGCGACGAAAGCTTTGTCCCAGATGTCGATCAGAGTCAACTGATAAGCGACGGCGTCAGCATCGAATTTAGCCGTTATAAGCGCTACCCAGGCGCCGGGCAAATTCAGCGGCGCCTGGGCAGAGTGCGCTATCAGTTGAATGGCGATCAACTCGTGCGTGAATCGATTTCGGTTGCCAACCCCGCCAGTAATCAAAATTGGCAGCAACTAGTACTGTTGCAGCAAGTTGAACAACTGCAGCTGGAGTTTCTCTATGATCGCTGGGAGAGCCATCTATTGCAGGGGACTAAATATCCCAGAGCAGTGCGCGTTCGCATCGACACTCAGCGCTGGCCCAACCTAAGCTTAGTGGCCAGCATTAGCGGAGTTGACCAATGAGCCCGAGACAGCAGCAACACAGACTAAAAAAAATAAACTGCGCACAAAAATCGCGCGGCGCAGCACTGATACTGGTTTTGGGCATACTGTCGGTGATCGGCATTTTAGCCGTGCAAATTATGGACACTGTCGATGATTTGACCAAACAGCAGCAGGGCCTGAAGCAGCTGCAACAAAGCTACTGGTACGCTCGTGCCGGAGAGCAATACGCCGCTTTTATCAGCGGAGACTATCTGTACACAAAGAGACTCAAAGCTGAACAGACTCTATTGAGCTTCCCGATCGAGCAGGGCGTATTACAAGTAACTTTGAAGCCGTTGCAGAACTGTTTTAACCTCAACAGCTTTTCAGAGCGCAGCGGCATTAATGTCATGAACCGGGCTTTTATTGATGTTATAGACAACCCCGCGATTAGCGGCGACACGGCGATGGATGCCACCGCCAGCGCCCTGGATGAAAATTTGAACAGCACCGCGCTGAAGCGTCGCCAGCTGCAATCACTGTTTGCGATGTTGGAGTTAGACAAAGATAGCAGTGACTACTTTGCCGATCGCTTAATCGACTGGTTGGATCAGGACAATTTACCCAGCGGCTATCACGGTGCGGAAAATACTTATTACGCATCAGAGCAGCCGGGTCAACTGACGCCCAATCAACACTTGGTAATCGCCGATGAAATGCGCGATTTTCTCGGCGATAAATTCAGCCAGTACCAGGCGGTAATGCCCCTGCTCTGTACTCGACCCGGTGACAACAAATTGCAGATCAACGTCAATCAACTAGATGAGAGCAACGCCTTTTTAATCAGTGCCGCACTACTGGACAAGATTGATAAACAAACCGCAATCGATATTATTAAGGACCGCCCTGAAGAAGGTTTTGCCAGCCTCATTGAATTCTGGCAACTGCCGGCCTTTAAAGACATAAAGATTAGTGTTATGCAAAAGAACAGCCTGTCGCTGGAAAATCGGTATTTTCAGGTGCGCAGCTCAGTCAGCTACAAAGACGCTAACTACATCTCGTTTTCAGTGATCAGGATTAATGGCAAGAAACAAGTGCAAGTTATTTCCAGACAATATGGAGTCAACTCTTGAGCAACTATTTTTTTGTGCAACTTCCCCGCGACTCGTCAGGTACGTTGCAGTGGCTGCGCTGGGATACTAAAAAAGGTTATCTGGTCGGCCGGGGAGAATCCAGCGCTGCCAACATAGGGGGCGTCGCGCAGGCAAGTGATAACTTGTGCATTTTGATTGTCCCAGGCGAAGATGTGCGTTCAGTCGCCGTTAGCTTACCCAACAAGAGCCGCGCAGCGATCAATACCGTACCCTTCCAGCTCGAAGAGCATTTCTGCAGCCCCTTGGAAGACTTACATTGGGTCAGCGCTAAAGTGCGACACTTAAGTGTCACTAGTTTAGTCTGCGAAGATAAAAAAATGCAGCAGTGGCAGACGTTTATCAACGACTGCAACATCAAGTTCCGGGTGCTACTGCCCGATTACAGCCTATTGCCTTGCGCTGCACCGGCCAACAACTTAAAGACGGCGGTAACTGCGGGCAGTGCCTGGAGTGATGGCCAGCGGATTTTGTGCAATAACCCACAATTTCAGGGTGCTATCAGCCCGCTAGCTTTTGCACAGTTGCAAAACACAGTGCACAGTGCAGATCTGCCAATAAACTATTACTGCGCCGCTGAGCTGTTAGCGTTTTTTCCCAAATCAAGCAGCAGGACCAACGCAGACCTGTTATCAGTACTGGCAGAAAACTTTGTACTGCGCCGTCAACTAGCCTTTAGCAACTTGCTACAGGGCCAGTATCAACTCAGCGGCAATCTCAATCAGCAGTTTAAGAATTTTAAAGGCCCGGCAATTGCCGCAACATTGCTGATAGCGGTAGGGCTGGGGCACTACCAGGTCGGCAGCTATCAATTACAGAGCAAAAACCAACAGCTCAAACAGCAGATGACGTCGCTCTACAAGCAACTCTACCCGGGTGATCGCAGAATCAGCAACCCACATGCGCAGATGCGCGGCAAACTAAAAAACAGCGGCAGCAGCAGTGGCCAGCACTTGCTCAGTTGGCTGGCGCAAGTATCCCCTGTTTTGAAGCAACAGCAGATCAGTTTAATAAATTTAAAATATGACCAACAGCCCTCTACATTGCGCCTACAAATTGAAGCCAGCGATTACCATGTACTGGAGGCCACCGCAGTGGCGATCAACCAATTACCCGAGGGTAAAATCAACGCCAGCTTGGGCACCTTACAAAAAGCGTCGCAGTCCAAGGTTGTCACCTCTATTTTAACCTTGCGGGAGAACTAACATGCTCAGGGAAAAATTTTACGCGCTGTCATTGCGCGAACAGCGCATAGTGACAATCGCTGTGCCGCTTGTCATCTTGATGTTTTGCTGGCTACTATTGCTTAAACCTATGCTGGATCACCGCAGCCGCGTACAGCTAAACGCCGCTAAAAACCAGCAGCAGTTGAGCTGGATGCTAACAAATGCCAGCCGCGTTACTACAAACTCACAAACATCTGCGACGGTTGACAGCCCGAAGAATAAAAGCCAGTTGCGTCAGGTAATGAACCAACTGCTAAGCGCGCAAAATATTTCTATCCAGCGGATCCAGAACGTCAATAAAAAAGATGTCAGCTACCGCCTGGACAACAGCGATTTTAATAATATCCTGCAACTGTTAAAAAGCTGTCAGGACAGAAACATCCAGATAGTGCAACTGCAGATCACTAAAGCGAAGAGCGCTGGCAAAGTAAATACCCGCTTAACCATAGCGATACAAGGGTAACTTAAATGTTAAAAGCAACTATGTTTTTTCTATTAGTGTTTTGCAGCACACTGATCGCCACTGCACCTATGCAGTGGCTGTACAGCCAGTTAGATACCAGCGATGACCCGATAACGTTGAGTAATATCAGCGGCAGTATCTGGGCTGGCAGCGCCTCAGTGCAAGCCATTAACAGCCAACTTGATTACCGGGCGGATGACTGGCAATGGGATTTCCAACCTCTGTCGCTGCTCGGTTTAAAACTTAGCTGGCAACTGACCCACTCTGGGCAACAACAGCAACAAACAATAGAGGCACAAATAGCCACCAGCCCCTTTGCCTTTGGCAGCGACCTGAATATTCAGTTGCACTCCGATATGCGCACTTTAGTGCCGATCAACCCCCTGTTTGACTTAGTTTCGGGGTATTTCAGCGCCCAACTAGAAAACTTTAGTCACAGCAGCTGCGAAACCCATAAAGGGCAACTGCAACTGCAAAACTTGGAGTTTATGCAAGTAAAACTCGCGCAACTCGACGCGCAGATCAGCTGCAACGCGCAAGGACTTTACAAGATTAACTATCAGAGCCAGGACCCAGCTACCAGCATCAAAGGCAGTATCAGTGTCGATCAGCGTGGCACTTATCAGTCATCGATGACCGCCAGTTCCAGCGATCCACAAGTATCCCAGCAGTTGGCGACATTGGCGACTAAGACCTTAAGCAAGGGGAAATATTTGATCGAGGCGCAGGGAGGGTTATAGTTGGAAGTCGGAAGTAGCGAGTCGTCAGTTTAAAGACTCACTACTCTTTTATCTTTTTACTTACGACTTCCGACTAGCTACTGTTTTCTCATTCTTCGACATACTTATCCAAAATCTCTCGGAACTCATCCGACTCGCGGATCTCGCCGATCGAACGCCATATATCTTTAGCCAACTCTGGGTTAGCTCTCACAAACTGATGCGACAACATTAAAAAGTAAGCTTTGCTTTTAAAGGCCGGCTGCAGTTTGACGATATTGGGATACTGATCGGCGAATTTTCTTAAAAAAGCATCACCGACAACTTCAAAGGTAGCCACTCCAGAGAGCCTATTTTTTTGCAGCAACTGCATCAACTGCTTCACCGTTGCTGCCTCATATACATTCACCCGCTGCTTCACTAAGTCAGCGCGAATAGAAAAGCCTCTCTGTACCCCAATGGGCTTGCGACTATTATTGATTAACGCATTACCGTCCCACTGCAACTGAGAATTTTTTTGGCTAAAAAGCGAGTAGGCGTTGTAGTAACTGCGCTTAGAGACATCAACTTCGCCATCTAACATAGGGTAGGCACCGTTTAACAGCCGCACCGTTTTATAACTGGCGTTAAACAGGCAATCTATCAGCCCCTTTTTCAAACGTTTCTCAGCCCTTCTCCAGGGCAGTCGCAGCAGAGATACTTTTACCGGCAACTTTTGCTCTAACATCAACACCATTTCCACCGCAATACCGGGATGTTGGCGGTTAATCGTGGTGGAATCACCGAGTTGATAGGGAAAATTATCTGAATCTTGGTAGGCGCATTTAAGCTCAGTAAGCGCAAAACTAGGACGTGAAAATGCCGCAAGCAATATGAGCAACAGCAGCATTTTGTTCATGGGTTAGCGTCCGAGACGATGGAGAGTGTATTAATAGTAGCATAAGGGCAGTCGTAAGTAGCATAGGATCAGTCGTAAGTAGCTAGTCGTAAGTCGTAAGCTAAAAACTCACAACTTCCTACTTCCCACTTCCTACTGGCGACTTCCTACTTCCCACTTACGACTCCAGCTGCGCTGGCAATCCCCGACAGCGGAATATCCCAGCTCTCCACTGCCAGCTCTTCCACTTGTTGCAGTTGATGCGCAAGTCCTATTAATACGGGCACTTTTTTATCGGCAGTGGCCACTTCATCATCCATCATAAAAGCAAAGCTGCGATCGTAGTAGCCGCCGCCCATACCCATGCGATTGCCTTTATCATCAAAGGCCACTAGAGGTAGCAGTACTAAATCTAAATCGGTTGCTTGGATGCTTTTTTGATAGGGGACGGCAGGTTCACTAATGTCGTATTTGTTGCGGCACATTAAGGTGTTTTGATCGTAGTGCACAAACAGCAACTGGTTGTGCAAGTGAGGATCTAATACCGGCAAATATACTTGTTTGCCTTGGTTCCAGCAGTAGTCGATGACCGACTGTGGATCGATCTCACCGTCGCTGGCCAAATACACAGCAATATGTTCAGCGCTGTTAAAACTCTCTAATTGTTGCAGGTGTTTAAGTAGCGAGGCACCCGCACTTTGCTGCTCTGCAGCGCTTAATGCTTTGCGGGCGCTGCGCATTTGTCGGCGCAATTGTTGACGGGCATCCATAGCGATAAACCTCTGAGCATAAAGAGGCTCAGATGATACAGGATAAACACAATGGTTAATGCCCAAATACGCTGTGGACGCAGCTAAAAGCGTAAAACTAAAAGGGAGGTAGAAAGAGAAAGGTGGTCCCCAAAGTGCCGGTATCGGCTACGGCCCTGAACCCGTAGGTTCAAGGAGGGAGCTACTGGAATACATTAGGCTTTCCGTAAACGGACATGCACACAATACCCACAAAACAGCTCCCAATTTTGGAAGAATCGGCTCGAGGGACTACGCCAACGATCAAACACCCCAGGGATTAAAGGTAGTATAACTGCATTTATGCACAAAGATGGTAAATATATTTAAAAAGAAAAATATGTGATCGATTTGTGCACTCCCAGGGGGATTGAGCCTTTAGTTGGAAGTGGTGAGGGAAAGGCGAAGCAGGCTGGTGCCGTGAATTTAGTATTCTAGATGTAATGCACATTTAATTTTTATTTTAACATCAAATGATGAAATGCTATTTCGCCGGCTGCGAGTTCAACTCTATTATTGTCTGGAAAAACCAGTTAAATCCGCGCGATTGCAGGCCCTCATCAAAAGTGGCGACATTTTTAGGTTGTCTTTATAAAACAGCTAGCGTTATGCTGCAACTACAGATACAAAATCTGCCTCTGATATAGAGGGATCTACTATGAATACAAGGTTTCTTTAGGGGTTTCTTCTGCAAGCGTATCCTCTGCTTCCATGACTTCCTGTTGCGCCCCGGTCTCCGGTTGAACCATTTACCCCATCTAAACCTGCAACGATAGCATTTCCTGTAAAGCTCAGATCAACCCCTTCTGTGTTTATTATCGCTATACCTGTCGCACCCCCTAACCCTCCTTGGGCACCGGCACCACCTGAGCCACCTGGATATCCATTAAACGGCCCCTGGGCCGAATACTTATTACCGCCGCAATTAGGTCGAGTAGGTGAATAACCTTTTCCAGTGCCGCCTTTTCCACCTCTACCACCCGCACCACCATTACCTCCGTTACCCGCTATTACTTGACCATTATTAATAATGATCACTTGCTTACCGGTAAAGCCCGTAAGATTAATGGCCCAGCCCCCAGTGCTGCCATTTCCACCGCGCCCCCCAGCGGAACCGTTCCCGCCAACCCCATATACTCCATAAACTCCCTGTGCTCCGGTAGCTCCCACGGTGCCTGCAGCACCATTATCGCCGCGCAATGTGGTATTGTGATCAATCGTGATATAAAAAATACTGGCCGAATTGGGATCAATTAACTTGGCGAGATCTGCAGTTGTTGCATTCGACGCGATAGTAAAGCGTGTTCCAGGCACTGAATATGCTTTAGCGAGTGACAATGCACTGGCATTCATCCCCCCCTCTGCACAGCCCGACACATTGAACTGGATTTTCTGGTTGGCATAAAAGGCCGACAAGGCAATAGACAACGTCCTGTCTAATACTGGACTCTCGGCAATAAAAACATTACTGCTATTACAGCCCTCTAACTTTTCGCCACCATCAAAGCTGATGATCACCCCTTTGCCATTGGCCAGCGTATCCACGCCAAATATCTGCTGAGCCGGTAAAGTGACCGCCGCCATGCTAGTGCTGGATAACGCCAATGTTAATAACCCAGTTAACACTTTAGTCGGGCTGAATTTGATTTTCTTTTTGTCTCTATTGCCAACGTTCATTGCTAGTCTCATCCGTAATTACTTTGCCGATCTAAATTAGTTATTGCTTTGTATCGCATTCATTAGCAACAACTGCCACATACCGCTTATCGGTTAACTCTTCTTCAGCGATACCGCCAAGCCCTGCATCGCTCCACCAGTGCAACCGCTGACAATAAATCGCACCCCGTGGTCGGCATGGTAAGCAGACAGTGCAATCGACAAAATCCGGTCAGACATAGCCCCGTTTTTAACGATAATATTACTGCTGCTACAACCTTCCTGCTTGGCACCGTTTTCAAACTTAAACTGCAAATCCTGGCCATTATTCACCGTTTCAATAGCGGTAATGGTCTGTGCAGGTAAGGTTGTTTGCGCGTGGCTGAAGCTCGATACTGAGGCAACCAGCGCTAAGGTAATTAGCTTAAATTTCATTGTTCTTCCTTTACCTATTATCTTCACTATTCTAGTCATAAAAAAATCAGATTCGTAATCCAACCTACAAATGTGAGCCTGTATACTGTCAACAGCTAGCTCCATGCTTAAAATCAAGTTGCAGAGCATTGTCTATCTAGTACAAACGGAAGTCGTACCATGCGCGCCACTCGTACCTTTACTGCCTGTACCACCTTGTGCTCCAGAGACTCCAGCTAAAGGAGGATTACCGGATAAAACCAAATCAACACCCGATGCGTTGACAATGGCTCCACCACCTTGTCCGCCACTACCGCCAGCTCCACCTGCTCCACCGGAACCACCTGGTTTAGCATAGGTCGATATCACGCAATCTCCTTTACTAGTTTCACTGTTCCTTTGATCTATACCTCGACCACCAGTGCCACCAGTGCCACCAGTACCACCAGTGCCACCGATCCCCCCTTGAATCAGACCTTCGTTAACTATGATTACTTTTTTTCCCTGGAATCCTGCCAAATTAAGTGCCCAGCTGCCATTACTGCCTTTCGCACCCTCGCCCCCTCTGCCACCGCTATAACCTTTCCCGAATAGCGGTTGTTTGTATATGCCTACAGCACCCGTCCCTCCGGTAGACCCAGTCCCGCCGCGGGTACCAGTAGCGCCACGCAAACTAGTATTGTGATCGATAGTAATAAAGAAAATACTGGCCGAATTGGGATCAATTAAACTGGCTAAATTTGCTTGGGTAATATTCGACGGAATCGTAAACCTAGCCCCCGGTGTATTATAAAAATCTGATAGCGAAATCGCTTTACCTAACATCATGCCATCACTGCAGCCCTGTACTTTAAACTGCACTTTCCTGCTGGCAAAGTGCGCCGACATGCCAATAGAGAGGATACCGTCCAGTAGTGGGCCGCTTTTTATCAGCACTTTATTGCTGTTACAGCCCTCTAACTGCGCGCCTTCTCTAAAGCTAAACATCACTCCTTGGGCATCCCAGGCGGTATCGATGGCGGTGATCTTTTGTGCTGGCAGCGTGGCATCGGCAAAACTGAGGCCCGGTGCTAACACTAGTGCTGTGGCAATGACTGTGTTAGTAAATTCCATGCTATTCCCTATCTAAAATCTTAGGCAGTTATTTTTGTTAGACTATTCTGGCAAGCTAATCGCGATCGCATTCATCGAACCCGTAGTGCAGCCCTGTACCCTAAACTGCACCGGCCGCTGTGCGTAGTGCGCTGCAAGTGCAATATTCAGAATCCGCTCCGACATGGCACTGTTCTTCACAAACACACTGGCGCTGCTGCACCCCTCCAGCTGCTGCCCGTTCTCAAACGAATACTTAATCCCCAGCTCAGCAGAGTCGGCATCAATCGCGTAAATCAACTGCGGCGCCAGCGTCTCATCCGCATAGCCAGGCGCTGCAAACAGGCAGCACAAAACACTCAAAGTTAATGCTATGATCTTCATTGTTTATCCTTAAAATTGATATTTTTACATCTAGAAACTATTAACTAACTATCCGCAGCAGGCCTATATTTATTATCTCGGCCTGATTTATTTGGTTTTATCTTTTACTACTTACTACTTACTACTTACTACTTACTACTTACTACTTCCGACTTCCGACTTCCGACTATCCTTTCACCACCGGAAAGTACTTGTGATGTAAAAATCAACAAAGCGATGGCTATTAATATCCGGGCTAACATTGGAGTTCCTGTTTGGTTTTTTTTATTTTTATGGAGCTATTTATGGGTGTCCGGTTTACCTATTTTTATGGGTGTAACTTATTTTTTTAAACCAAGACAACTATCTTCCTTTCCAAACTATTCTCTTTAACAGCAATCATAGATAATGTAATATCTACATTTAGATCTCCTAAAAACTCGAGATCGTCACGCTGTCGCTTCAGCTCCTGCTGCATCAGCCAATGATCCAAGATTTTTGTCTCAAGATCTGGATCAGCCGGTGCCATATTTTCCTTCTCTTGGACGTACATATCGTACGGGATTTCGAACCAAAGTAACCGCCTCAACAATAGTCTCAGTCTTCCCGTCCCCAAACGCTTTCATGAGTAAACTAATCGCAACTGCTGCGTCCAATGGGGAGGAAACATAAATTGATTCGCATTATCAGGTTCGGGAGCTAATAACTCAGATTGAAATATCTCATTGGAGAAATCGGCTTTTGATACTCCGCTCAACAACGCACTCCAAGCTGTGTTAATCATACCTATAAGTAAGCTTTCTCCCTGAGTCTCTGTTTCCATAGCAAATGCCCGGAAACTAGGTATTAACCTTTGGCAGACTACAAGTTAAAAAACCAGCTGTTTCCAAAAAGGCAGCGCAATTAACTTTTTATGGAGGTAATCTTCGTTAAATTCAGTTTCCATTGGACCATTTCTCATTTTTTGAGGAGACAAAAGGTGTCACGTTTTGTTCTTCAAGGAATTCCTGACATCCAGAGCAGATGGGCCGACTTGCTGCTGTACCCGTTGGATTGAGGCCTGCTCCTCTAGCGTGATTAACACCTGTAACTTCTGCGTGGCCAGTTTTTCAAGTGGTGCTCAACTACAGCACTTCTTACCTTGATGAGCACTATCATTGCGGTAGCATCCCATCCAGACGTCCAGATCTTTTTATAATTTTTTCAACGTTAGGTAGAACTTCTTACGGGAAATCGTCTGATGAAACTCATTCACAATGGTGTTGTGGAATCGATCGCAGATGCCATTGTCTGTGGTGACATCGCCTAGTTTTTGTATGATCTATGTCATTGATGGCTCTATAGAGCTGATCCTAGTGATGACCAATGCGCCATAACAAACTTTAACGCACTTACTGCAAATAACATGTTCAGCACTAAAACCTGATAGCAAGTGAGCCCGGATCTAAAATCCGGACTCATAAAAGCTTTTAAAGTTAAGGACAAACAGGATATGTTATTGAATTGGAGCTAGTGTCATCGTGGCCTATTCGATAGATGTTTCTAGGACATTCATTGGCATCATCGCCTTCATAGCTTCCGGATCTAATTGTTGATCCGTCACCCAACCAACCATTAGAACCCCACATGACAAATACTCCACTAATATTAAGTTCGCTGTTTTCCAATTCAAAATCACCGGAGCTGACTTGCGCTGCCAAGCTGGTAACCGTTTGATTATATAGGCTTAAGCTAGCCTGACGGAGATTTAAATCATCGACTGTCATAGAGTTGGCGATAGAGGTACCTTCAATAGATATTTTAGACCCAGACCTTGCTTTAAGCTTTGACAAATCGAGTTGGGTAGCTAACTTATTCGTATCAAGCTCACTCGAATAAACTTTGATAATCGGATCTACGCCTGCAGTACCGGATTTGCTCATCACAAATGCTTTTTCCAGCGACGCATAGCTACGTTTTTGAACTCTCAGTATGTCAATGACTTCGCCGCCTTTAAGCTGAGCAGAGCTATTACGCTTTATTCCTAGCCCTTCGACTTTACCACCTTCCATTCGTATTGTTGAATTGTACTGGACGCCAATAGCCTCATCCGTATCGTCTGGATCTGTTTTTAGGTTGCCTTTAAAAGTACCTCCTTTAACTCTTAATGAAGAGCCGTGGCTTACACTTACTGTCCACCAGTCCCTGTTATTTTCAATAACAGTGGCACCTTGAGTATCTTCTCTTATCTCTGCAAAGGAGCTGTAAGTCAGGCCTATCGCTTCGTTACAAGCGCTGATCTTTACGTCGGTTAACCTGAATGATCCCTGCCTGGCAAACAGACAATTCGAGTTATCAGTCGGGTTGTTCGGGCCTATCACATCGACATTTTTTAACCGTACTTCACTGCCATATTCGGACCCTACCAAAACTGTATCTGTGTTCAACATTCCCGCTTTTATAGTAGTGTCTTGGATTTCAACAAAACTGCTTCTATTCCAAACCACCGTATCATAAGTATTATCCGCATCTTTGAAACCACTAATAGAGGAAGTATCTTTTCCTATGCCTGTGAGCCTAGTCCAAACGGTAGGAAACAGTGGTCCGTTGCAATCACCACTAAAACTAATTTTATTAACCCCTTTATCGACCATGTCGCGCAAGGCATTCGCATCTGCCGCGCAGTCGGCTACTCCCTCTCTGTCCCTGCTACCAGACACAGCATTCAAACTATCAATTTTGTCAATGACGAAATCAAAGTTACTGTTTACCTCTTCCGCTTTGGCCGCTGTCCCAGCAGTAAACTCAACGATATCGGCTGCATTTGCAGCTGTGGCCGCGCAGCAAGCCAAAACTAGCATTGGTATTTTCATAATTTTTAAAGTTCTGTCCATCTTATTCACCTATAAAATATTGTTGGATTACTGCCAGTTTGTGCTGTTCCAGTTTTCGGTATTCCAGTGCAGCAACGCAGTTGCCCCCGCTACTGTTACATCAAATGCCTCTAACTCCGCCATGCCGCCTCTGCCATCTTGCACTTTGATTTGAACAGTGCTGACGACACCTTCAGACCCCGTAAGTGGCGTTCCAAAGACTACCCCAGTTGCACTGATACTCATCCAGCTGGGATTTCCCTCGATACTAAAACTTAAATCATCACCATCAGCGTCACTGGCGGTTACCGCAAAAGAATAGGCCTCGTCCACTGTTGCAGCGGTTACTGGTGTTGCCGAAATACTCGGTTTAGTATTAATGGCAATGTTCACCGTGGCCTCAGTGGAGTCATGTTCACCGTCAGAGACTTTGTAGGTAAAGCTATCTGCTCCTGTGCTGTCAGCAGCAGCAAAGTAGCTTCGCGCTGCGCCTGGCTCCGCCTGAGTTAAAGCCCCTTTAGTGGGGTTATTCACTACCACATACTGTAAAACGTCAGTCCCTGCTCCACCGTCTGTGCCTTGCAGCTCAAAGTCTAAAGCTACTCCTGGATTGGCAATCAAACTGAAGCCGACAGCGCTGGGAGCTATTTCACAGGCAAGGCCTATGCCATTTGCATTGAGGTCCACTTGGTCGGCATTGGCGATCAGTGGGCAGTTATCAAGACTATCGGCAAATCCATCGCCGTCGGTGTCAGCCTGTACTGTTACGCTAAACGTTTTACTAGCGCTTGCTTCACCATCGCTCACTTGAGCCACTATGCCCTGCACTTGACCTACATCACCGGCAGTGGGAATACCTGATATAAACCCTTGATCGCTAATACTCATCCAGCCTGGTTTATTGCCGGCCAAACTGTAGGTTAAATCGTGAGAATCAGTATCTGTCGCTTGTAAATCCGCCTCATAGTTAACACCCACTGTTGCAGTAGTGGCGGGGTCTGCCCCAATAACAGGCAGTGCATTGACTGTCATACTGACAGTGGCAACTGACGAGTCTTTTTCTCCGTCTGATACTGTATAGGTAAAACTATCGCTGCCAGAAAAATCACTATTGGGCGAGTAGGTTATGTCTTTACCGCTACCGGACAATACACCGTCAGTTGGCTGCTCAGTTATTTTATAAGTTAAGTTATCAGTCACTGGAACGCCATTAACGTCAGGATCATTTCCATTTTCACCGATCAGGGCAATATTAACCTCTGCACCCGCATTGGCCTTAATGGTTAGATTTTCAGCCGTGGGGGCTAGCTCACAATAGGCTCCAATGCCGTTATTATTAGCATCTAACTGATCCACATTCTCATCATTAACACAGTTATCCTGGCCGTCTTTAGTGCCATCTCCATCTCGGTCTGGGTTTTCAGCATGAAGACCATCAAGACCATCGACAGCATTTAGCAAGCCATCGCCATCCTTATCTGGGTCAGTCGCATCCGGGATGCCATCCTTATCC
>MAAC01017467.1_pt1 | contig 72412 bp, 57 predicted proteins | sample 1115981 | NCBI WGS metagenome assembly MAAC01 (sample SAMN04961126, study PRJNA320927) | seawater metagenome | isolation source: sample BD02T64 sea water enriched with oil for 64 days | place: USA:Gulf of Mexico | collected 2013-07-27
TGAAGCAGGACATGAATGGTTTGCAAATAATATCACTCATATAGATGTTGCCGATATGTGGATTCACGAAGGGTTTACAGCTTATTCAGAAAATTTATATTTAAATTATCACTTCGGAAAAAAGGCTTCTTCAGAATATGTAATTGGAACTCGTAAATTAATTCAAAACGACCGCTCTATTATTGGCACCTATAATGTAAATCACGAAGGAAGTAGTGATATGTACTACAAAGGAGCCAATATTTTACATACACTAAGGCAATTAATAGAAGATGATGAAAAGTGGCGAGAAATATTACGAGGATTGAATAAAGATTTTTATCATCAAACCATTAGTAGTAAACAATTAGAAGAATATATTAGCGAAAAGACGGGTATCGATTTAACCGAGTTTTGGAATCAATATTTACGTACGGTTCAAATTCCTAAAGTGGAATATAAGGTTTCTGAAAATATATTGACTTTTCGATATGTAGATATTATTGAAAAGTTTGACATGCCTGTAATTGCAATTATTAATGACAAAGAAGAATGGATTTTCCCAACTGCGGAATGGAAAACAAAAGAGTTTTCAAAAACATTTAAATCTGTTGAAATTAAGAAAGACTTTTATGTGGATAGTGAACTAATTACAAAATAATAATGTCACCACCTGAATTATATTTTCCAAGAGATGTTGAATGGAGAGATTGGTTACACCAAAATCATCAACAATATACTAATGGCATTTATTTAATTTTTCATAAACTTGAAACCAAGGTTCCTTCTATGCGCTGGGAAGATGCTGTTAAAGTAGCTTTATGTTTTGGTTGGATTGATAGCACTGTAAAAAGTTTAGGAGACGGAAAACGACGTCAATACTTTTGTCCTCGTAATCCAAAGAGTACTTGGAGTGCATTAAATAAAAGATATATAATTGAATTGGAAACTGATGGATTAATTCATGAAAGTGGTTGGAAAACTATCGAATTAGCAAAAAATACTGGAACATGGGCAGCCATGGATGATGTTGAAAATTTAATTATTCCTAAAGAACTTCAGAAAGCATTTTCAAAAAGCCCAAATGCTTTTAAAAATTATCAAAACTTCGCTCCTAGCTATCGTAAAGGATATCTTTCTTGGTTGTATCAAGCAAAACGTGATGCTACCAAAGAAAAAAGAATTCTAGAAATCATCAAACTTTGTAAAGCCAATATTAAAAACAGAGGTGAATGGTAACTATTTAAAAATTAAAGAAGATTTTTATGTTGTGAGTTTAGAAGTTTATAAAACATTTAGCTTAGAAAGCCCCTATCAAATTACACTATCTTTGCAGAAATATTTTGTAAAACAATTCTATGCACTTTAGTGACCTTGATCTAAACAAGTCCCTCTTAAAAGCCATTTTTGAGAAAAATTATGAAACTCCTACCGAGGTTCAACAAAAAACCATCCCTTTAGTTTTAGCTAAAAAAGATGTGATTGCATCGGCCCAAACAGGAACCGGAAAAACTGCTGCCTTTGCCCTACCCATATTACAATTATTGTTTCATCAACAGGATGCAAATAAAAAACAAAAAAACATAAGAGCTTTGATAGTGAGCCCTACAAGAGAGCTTGCTCATCAGATTAACGAAGAGTTCAATGATTACTCTAAATATACCAACCTAAGTTCTACGGTTGTATATGGAGGGGCATCTATTGACACTCAAAAAAAAGTACTTAAAAAAGGGGTCGATGTTTTAATCGCAACACCTGGAAGGTTGCTAGACCTTTGTAAACAAGAAATCGTTGATCTTAGTACCATAGAAATATTAGTACTCGATGAAGCAGATTTAATGTTGGATATGGGATTTATAGACGATATTAAAAAAATACACAAGTTATGTCCCGATGAAAAACAAGTTTTATTGTTTTCTGCAACCATGCCTTCAAAAGTGGTTCACTTTGCTAAAAGTCTTTTAACTAATCCAGAAATAGTAGAAATAAGTTCAGAGAAAACTAAAAAAAATAGTGTGAAGCAACTGCTATTTTATGTACCTAAGCCTAATAAAATAGAGCTTTGTTTGTATTTACTAAGAAATACTATAAAAGGGAACATCCTAATTTTTAGAAGAACTAGAAATGGAGTGGATAAATTAGAACAAACCCTCTTAAAAAATGGTTTTAACGTAGAGACTTTACACGGAGAAAAAAGCCAAAACCTAAGGCAAAACGCATTAAATAAATTTAAAAATAATGAGGTAAATATATTAATTGCTACCGATGTCGCTTCCAGAGGTATTGACATTGAAGATTTAGATGTAGTGATTAATTTTGACCTCCCAAATATTTCTGAAACTTATATACACCGAATTGGTAGAACGGGTCGTGCAGGAAAAACAGGAACTTCTTATTCTTTCTGTTCGGAAGATGAAAAAAACTATGTTGTCGATATTCAAAAAGCAATTAAGAAAGCCATCCCTATTGTAGAAGACCACCCTTACGCTTTACAACGAAAAGAAAAAATTGTCGTTCACAAAAAAAAGAGTTCGACTAAACATAAAAAAGGTCGGAAATCTACAGCTTCAAAAAAAAATAAAAAGCGTTGGTATTAATAGAAATGGAATAAATTTACTGAAAATTAATGCGGTTTTTTTCTTTAAATTTTTATTTTTCTAAATCATCCACTTCTTTTTAAAAGTCTATATTTGCGCGCTTTAAAAATATACTGAAATGCAACGTTTACTTAAAAATTTTACTTTCAATCCTAAGAACGATATCTTATCTGGTCTTACGGTTGCCCTTGCCCTTGTACCCGAAGCGGTAGCATTTGCTTTTGTTGCAGGTATTGACCCTTTAGTTGGGTTATATGGTGCTTTTATGATGGGAATTGTCACCGCGGTTTTTGGTGGAAGACCCGGAATGATCTCTGGAGCAACTGGTGCTATGGCAGTAGTGATGGTTCATTTAATTCAGAAGGGAAATGAAGTTGGTATTGGATTAGAAGTGCCAATCGAAAATTTGGGGCTTCAATGGCTGTTTATCACCCTACTCTTTGTGGGTGCAATTCAGGTTTCAGCAGGTGTATTTAAATTAGGAAAATTTGTTAGGCTTATCCCCCACTCAGTAATGATGGGTTTTGTAAATGGATTAGCTATCGTAATATTTTTATCTCAACTAGGGCTTTTTAAAGAAAAAGTAAACGGAAATATGGAATGGTTGCAAGGATCTAATCTTTGGATTATGCTAGGCTTTGTTGGTCTCACTATGGCAATTATGTATTTACTTCCTAAAGTAACCAAAAAAGTTCCCGCTGCTCTTGTTGCCATTATTGTGGTTGCAGCGATTACAATTTTCGGAGATGTTGGAGTTAGCACGGTGGGTTCATTTATAGCCGATGGAGGTGGTGAAGGTCTACAAGGATCCTTGCCTACTTTTCAAGCACAGATTTTTGGCTTATTCGATACCTTAGCTGGTAACTGGGGATTGATTCTTTCAACCGCTGTATTGTTAGCTGCCGTTGGATTAATTGAATCTTTAATGACACTTAACCTCATCGATGATATGACAGAAACTCGCGGGAGTGGAAATAGAGAATGTGTCGCTCAAGGTGGAGCTAACATCCTTAACGGACTGTTTGGAGGTATGGGAGGTTGTGCTATGATTGGTCAATCTATTATCAATGTAAATTCTGGAGGTCGAGGAAGATTGTCGGGTATTGTAGCAGCTTTAGCTTTATTAGGTTTTGTATTATTTGGCGCGCCACTTATTGAGCAAATTCCAATTGCCGCACTTGTAGGTGTAATGTTTATGGTAGTTATCGGAACCTTCGCTTGGAGTAGTTTTAGAATATTACATAAAATTCCATTAGCAGATGCTATTGTATTGATCACTGTTTCTGCTATTACTGTTTGGCAAGATTTGGCTATTGCTGTGATTGTGGGTGTTATTATGTCTGCCTTAGTATTCTCTTGGCAAAATGCTACGATGATTCGTGCACGAAAGCGTGTAAAAGAAAATGGAACCAAGGTTTATGAAATCTGGGGACCTCTATTTTTTGGTTCTTCACAATCGTTTAATAGTAAATTTGATTTTAAAAGTGATCCAGAGAAAATTGAAATCGATTTTATAGAATCCAAAGTTGGAGACCATTCTGGTATTGAAGCATTAAAAAGTGTTACCAATAAGTATATCGCTTTAGGTAAAGAAATCAAGCTTACTCATTTAAGTCCGGAATGTAAAATGATTTTATTAAAAGCAAATCCAGAATTCGAAAACATCATCGAAACTTCTATCGAAGATCCTCGTTATCATGTTGTTACGAACCTATTGGATAGTGACGTTTAGAAAGTTATCTTTAAGGTCAAATTAACCAATGACTGAATTTTTTTTAAACATAGATTTTTTATTACTCATCGTTTTATTTGTAGTAGGAGTAATATCCTTTTCTATATCTACCATTAGTGGCGGTGGTGGCGCATTAATGTTGATTCCATTATTAAATTTTATTGTGGGAACAACTAAAACAGCGCCTATAATAAATCTTGGGGCATTTATAAGTAGACCCTCACGGATTATTATTTTTTGGAAAAATATCGTTTGGAAAGTCTTTTGGTATTATGTTCCTTCAGCCATGCTTGGAGCTTTTCTAGCTGCTTGGTTTTTTTCTGAAATGAAAATTAATTGGCTTCAAATAATTGTAGCTTTATTTTTAATAAGCACCTTCTTTCAATATCGATTCGGAAAAAAAGAACAATCCTTCAAAGTACAACTCTGGCATTTTATTCCTTTAGGTTTTTTAGTATCCATCATTGGAACTTTTACTGGGGGCATGGGGCCTATTCTTAATCCCTTTTATTTAAACTCTGGCATTACTAAAGAAGCATTAGTAGGTACTAAAGCTGCTAATTCCTTCTTTCTTGGAATTGCACAAATTAGTAGCTATACTTTTTTTGGCTTACTCACTACAGAGCTTTGGATTTATGGAATTTCCTTAGGTGTTGGCGCTACTTTCGGAAACCTAATAGGAAAACGTTTATTAGCAAAAATGAGTAGTCTATTATTTCGGAAACTGGTGATTATCATTATGGTAATCAGCGGAGTTTTATTACTTATTAAAGCCGTTTCTAGTTTATCATAACATTTCATTTGTTAAAGTTTCTATTGTATCAATCATTCCTAGATTCATTTTTTATCTTTAGAAACTTATTTAAAAATAACTTTCCAATTATGAAGAATTTATTTTCTATGATATTGCTATGTCTTGCGGTATCTATTTCTGCACAAGAATTATCCATGGACATCATGAAAGATATGAAGCCTCGAAATATAGGTCCTGGAGGCATGTCAGGTAGAGTAACTGCTATTGATGTAGTAACCAACAGTCCAGACATCATGTATGTGGGTACCGCTTCAGGTGGTCTTTGGAAATCGGAAAGTGGAGGTATTACTTGGAATCCTATTTTTGAAAATGAGGCAACCGCATCTATTGGTGCATTGGCGATTCAGCAATCTAATCCTTCTGTGATATGGGTAGGTACTGGTGAAGGAAATCCAAGAAATAGTTTAAACGGCGGTTATGGGGTTTATCGATCTTTAGACGGCGGAAAGAATTGGGATCTTATGGGGCTTGAAAATACACGTCATATCCATCGCATCATTATAGACCCAACCAATCCGAATGTAGTGTATGTAGGTGCTATTGGCTCCCCTTGGGGAGAACATGAAGAAAGAGGAGTTTATAAAACAATCGATGGTGGAAAAACCTGGAATAAAATTCTCTTTGCCAATATTAAAACAGGGGTTGGAGATATGGTAATGGATCCCTCTAATCCTAACAAACTTATTGTTGCGCTTTGGGAACACAAACGAGACCCTTGGTTTTTTAATTCTGGTGGAGAAGGATCTGGAATTTTTATTACTCATAATGGAGGCGAAACTTGGGAAGAACGCACCGATAAAGATGGTTTACCCAAAGGATATTTAGGACGAATTGGCTTAGCAATTGCTAAAAACAAACCCAATATAGTATACGCGCTTATTGAAGCTAAAAAAAATGCATTATATAAAAGTGAAGATGGAGGTTTTACGTTTAAAAAGATAAATGACAAAAGTGATATTGGAAATCGCCCATTTTATTATAGCGATATTTTTGTAGACCCACAAAATGAAAATAGAGTTTATTCGGTTTTTACCTATGTAAATGTTTCTGAAGATGGCGGAAAAAATTTCTCTCAATTAATGCCTGCTTATGGTGTTGATAATGGCGTACACCCAGATCATCACGCTTGGTGGATCCATCCAGACGACGGTAATTTTATGATTGATGGAAATGATGGCGGAATGAATATTACTCATGATGGTGGAAAAACTTGGCGATTTATTGGAAACCTTCCTGTTGCTCAATTTTATCATATAGCCGTGGATAATGAAATTCCCTATAATGTATATGGCGGAATGCAGGACAATGGAAGTTGGAGAGGCCCTGCTTATGTGTGGCGTTCGCAAGGAATAAAAAATGATTATTGGCAAGAAATTTCTTTTGGCGATGGTTTCGATGTGGTACCAGACAAAGATGACAGTCGATATGGTTGGACGATGAGTCAACAGGGTTATGTGGATCGTTATGATTGGCAAACCAGAAATAATTATACGGTACGACCTACACATCCAGACCCTGATGTAAAGCTTCGGTTTAATTGGAATTCTGCAATAAATATCGATCCTTTTAACAATAGCACTATTTATTTTGGAAGTCAGTTTGTACATAAATCAACCGATAAGGGTCTTACCTGGGAAATCATTTCGGAAGATCTTACCACTAACGATCCCGAAAAGCAAAAACAAAATGAAAGTGGTGGAATCACTATGGATGCTACAGGTGCAGAAAACCACACTACTATTCTTGTCATTGAACCTTCTCCATTAGAACAAAACATGCTTTGGGTTGCTACAGATGATGGACGAGTTCATTATACCCAAAATGGTGGCGAAAATTGGACAGATATTTCGGGAAATATAAAAGGATTACCAAAAGGTAGCTGGATTACCCAAATCAAGGCTTCTAATAAAAACAAAGGAGAAGCATTATTAATTGCCAACGATTACCGAAGGTTTAATTATGAACCCTACGCTTATAGAACTATTAATTACGGAAAGTCATGGCAAAGAATAGTTGATAAAGATGATGTTTTAAGTTATGCACTCTGTATTATTGAAGATCCAGTAGAAAAGAATTTGTTGTTTTTAGGTACCGATGATGGATTATATGTTTCAATAAATGCAGGAACCTCTTGGACAAAATGGACCCATGGATTCCCTACCGTTTCCGTTAAGGATTTGGTAATTCAGGAACGAGAAAATGATTTAGTTATTGGAACTTTTGGTCGTGCTGCTTGGGTATTAGATAACTTAAAACCCTTACGTAGAATTGCAAAAAACAACGAAGTGTTGAATTCAGATATTGTTTTGTTTGAAACTCCCGACGCTTATCAGGTTTCCTATCAACAACCTACAGGAAGTAGATTTGGTGCAGATGCTATATTTCAAGGAGAGAACAGAGCTTATGGGGCAAGAATCCCTTATTATATTCAGAAAAAAGAAGAGGATGCTTCGACAAGCTCAGCAACCGATGATGATAAATCAACAGACAATACGACTTCAGAAGAAAGTGAAGAAGAAGATGTGGATGAAAAAAATACTGAAGGCAAACATAAAGACTCTATTTATTTAAAAATATATGATGGAGATCGATTGATACGAAGTTTAAAGAAAAAAGCGCCAGACAGTACCGGTATTTATCATTGGCGATGGTCTATGTATGAAGCGGGAGTGGATTGGCCTTCTCGTAAAATTAAAAAACGCAAAAATGAACCAAGAGGTGTTTCGGTGAAACCTGGAATCTATAGACTAGAAATAAAGTATTTGGATAAAATGTCATCGAGTTCTATTGAAATTAAAAGTGACCCTCGAGTTGAAATTTCAGAAAAAGCAATTTATGATATCTATCAAAAAGGAAAAGAATTAGAAGTATTAACACAAACTACTGCCAATGCAGTGAAACAATTAGTAGAAAGTAAAGATGTTTCTGAAAAATACAAAGCAGATTTGACTAAAAAAGACAAGGTTTTATACAAAGAAGGAATCAAATCAAGTAAAAATATTATTAAAAGAATTGATTCTATAATAGATAGTTATTTGGGCAAAGAAGATAAACGACAAGGAATTACCAATAGTTCCTACGTGACAGTTACAGATAGACTAGGTACTGCAAGTTGGTATTCTGGCAGTAGACCAAATGGGATTACAAAAACCGAATTAGTTTTAATACAACAAGCAAAAGAACAATTGGAAGAATTATTGAAAGAAACTAATTTATTTTTTAATACAGATTGGGCAGATTATAAAACTAAAATGAACCAATTAGATTTGTCCCCTTTTAAAAAGACACAATCTTTTTTTATAAAAGAATAATTGTGATGAATAAAATATATTTGAAACCATTAAGAATCTCATTATCTTTAAAACCAAATAACAAACAATTATGAAAAAAATAGGATTATCCATTATAGCAATAGCTTTTATAGCTTTTACATCTTGTAAAGAAGAAAAGAAAGAACCTCAAGTAGAGGTTAAAAAAACAGAAGAAGTTAAAAAAGAACTAAAGCCATCCATAAGCTCTTCTGATAAAAAAGAAATTATTGTCCGATTAGAACCAAAAAGTGAAAGCAAAGCAACTGGAAAGTTGTTTTTCAAAGAAGTAGACGGTGTTGTATCTTTAGAAGCAAGGTTTACGGGATTATCACAAGGGACGCATGCCATACATATCCATGAAAAAGCCGATTGTTCTTCTGCTGATGGTAAATCATCGGGGGGGCATTGGAATCCTACTTTTAATAATCATGGAAAATGGGGAGATGAAAAGGGATACCATAAAGGAGATATAGGAAACTTTAAGGTTGGTGAAAACGGATATGGAAAAATAGCAATGAAAACGGATGAATGGTGTATTGGTTGTGACGATGAAACAAAAAACATTGTTGGAAAAGCAATTATTGTACATCAAGGTGCTGATGACTTTGTATCTCAACCTTCTGGTGCTGCAGGTGCAAGGGTTAGCTGTGGTGGAATCATAAAATAAGATTCCTTATAAAATAATGAAGACCGTACTAAAATTTAGTTACGGTCTTTTTTATATCCCCTATAATGTTTCTTTTTATTGACATCAAGTTAGTCGATGTTTACTTTATGTTTCATTAAGGTACGCTTGTTTATTATATCTATATTTAAATAATCAAATACCCTGCCAAAACAAATTTTACAACAATTATTTATTCTTTAAGAATTCTCTTTACAATACTAAAATCTGCAGTACTAATTTTTAAAAAATACATCCCAGTTGCTAAATTTACTAAATTTAGTTTTCTTTCAAATCCAAAATCATTAAACTCGTTCGTTTGAATTAATCTTCCATTAAGATCAAAAACGGATGCATTTAGAAAAGAAATGTTTTTAGAACTAGACATAAACAATACTCTATTCGCTGGGTTGGGATAAATACTAATAATATTTTCAACATTCTCTACTGCTCTTTCAATAGTTAACGTAAAAGAACAATTTGATTTATTTCCAGAAACATCTTCAGATTCAACATTTATGATAACATTCCCTATACCAACTAATGTTCCTGGAGCGGGATCTTGTATAAATGATGGAGTTCCGCAATTATCTATTACAGGCATTATCGTAGAATAATCTATTATAGTATATTGCTCTAAGTTTTCAGGAATAATAATTGAACTATTGTTTATGCAATTTAAAATAGGCTCATCAACATCTATTTTTACAATAATTACATCTTCAGCTAAAGACGCTATACTACAAAAAGCATCTGGCACTTCATAAATTATAGTATGTGACCCTAATCCCGCAATAGCTGGATTAAATGAAAAGGTAGAACCATTTCCATCGTCAATAATACCAGTCCCACTATAAGTACCTCCAAAAGGTTTTCCTCCCTCTAAATTTATAATAACACCATTATTAGGACAAAAATCATTAACAGATGAATTAAAGGATGCATATTTAGAAGGTGTTGTAAAATCTTCTACACCATCATCTATAGATAAAGAACTTCCTTGTAATGCATTAACTCCTAACCCTCTTTTTGCAAAACCCTCCCAAAGCACACAATCGATAGATTCTCCGTATATTGATCTACTAGCTTCAAATATAGCATCACGAGCATCAACAAATCCAGGTCTACAATTCAATAATTTCAAGCTTTCAGAAACTATTGCTAAAGCAATTATATTTCCGGCATCTTGATTAACATTTCCTGTAAAATTATAAATATCAGGACTATATCCATATTTATCAATTAATGCCCAAGTTATTTCCCAAAGAATTGCTGACCACACAAAATTTGGATTATTTGTCTTAATAGAATCATAGGTATATGGATTAACTTCCATATCTGTACTGTTTTTATATTGCCGCACACCTACTCCATCAGGCCCTTCATCAAAAAGATAAGTTGCGAATCCTCTAGGTCTTTCTCCATAATCTTCAGCATTAATAGTTAATACTAAACTATACCAGTCTGACCAACCTTCAGTCATTTTTTCATTGCTGCTATAGCAATATATATTATTTGCCCCTCCTATTAATCTTGTTGTAAGGCCATGAACATATTCATGAATTATAACTAAATTGTCAAAATTTCCATCTTTATCACCACAGGCATTCATATATATAGTTGAGACATCACCATCTACAGTTGGTCTAAAAGCAGCATTACATAAATTTAAATCTACTTGTCCTAATGTTATAACAGCGTCTCTTGCAAATCCCCCCTCCCCATAATTATTCGCTTGAAAATTACCAGATTCTTCATTAAAACCATATTGATACAAGATATCATGTACTATATTACCCCAGTAAAATAAGTTGGTTAAAGAAGCATCTTCATATTTTTCTTCTAAGGAAAAATCTTGATTAAAAGAATAGCCTGTAAAATCTAAAAATGCACCTCCATTTGGATGGTATCCCGAATTAAATATTGCATTTATGTTATTTCCTAAGGTTGTTTGGGTATCTCCCCCAATTACACCATCCAAATCATGCCAGCCAAATGGTGAAGCAGTAGTATTTGCTGGATTAACCACTATACTCCTTTCAGCATAGTAAGGACTTTCATTTGGAAATGCGATTACCTCGTAGCATTCTTCACAATCAATTAATATACTTTTAGGTGTTTTAGGAATAGAAAGATTAAAACTATTAGAAGCTTCATAATGTGATTCGCTTTCATTATTACAATAAATAATTAGATCATATTTGTCTAAAATTATTCCAGAAGAAGCATTAACATAAATTTCCCAACTATGCTCTAAACTAGTTTCTAATATAGCTACTTTCCAAGCCAATATTAATTCATTGTTTTTATCTAAAAAATAAATTAACTCAATAGGAATATCGTTTACTGAAAACCCTCCATCACTAATTAGGGTTTTCTGATTTTTACCATTTTCTTTTTTAATAATTTTTAACGGTTTTGTTACTGAATAGCCTAACTCTCCAGTTATTAATTGAATTGCATTTAATGCAGAAATAGATGGTGCAGAGGTACCTCTTATTTTTTCTGTGCTATTTTTTATAAAGTTATTACTGCTTTTTAATACATCTCCATTTGGAAGCAAATGAATACTAGATGCTGTAGTATTGATTTCTATTTCATTAACTGTTTGATAAAAATAAATATGATTTATATTACTAATACTACTAATGTGTTGACTTGACAAGTCCCAATTAATATCCCCATTACCTATTACTCCTTCCGAATTCAATTTAACTAAATGATTACTGATGGTTTCTGAAAAATCTTGTGCATTTAAGTTTATAGAAAAAAGAAATAAAGAAATAAAGAATGGGTTTAATATTTTCATAAATAATACTGTTTTGACGGCTAGTTCTTGCAATTTAACATAATTTAACATTTTATTTACACATTATATTAAATTTTTATTAAATACATAACAAATTAGGGATTTAAAAAAAAGCCCTTTAATAGGGTTTATAAACATTAAAATAAGTAAATATTTAGCGGGTAGACAGTAAGCCCGATAATAAGTTACCTCAAGTATTTGTAAAAATCAAGATAATGAAGTACAAAAAAAGGCTGTTCAAAAATGAACAACCTTTATAAGTTATCTTTCTAAAAAAATTTTCCTCTAATAAAGGATTCTCTAGGCAAGGAAAAAAACTCAATCTCCTGGACCAACAACATAAGTTGTTAATACATAAAATTTCAGGGAGTTCATCGTCTAAAGTAATCTCAATAGTGCATTCAGCGAATGAAGAATCAGTACAATAACTTTTGAATACTTAATAGGATATTATGTATATGGTAATCATTAAAAGTTTGATAAAATAAATATTTATTAATTGTTTAAATTAACTTAGAATACATAAATTTCAACAATTAATAAATATTTATGACACAAATCACTATTGCAAACAGCGAGTTAGATTACAATACAATTGCAGATTTAGCAGATATAATTTGGAAAGAACATTATATTCCTATTATAGGGATTCCACAGGTGGATTATATGCTCAAAAAGTTTCAATCTGCAAAAGCGATTAAAGAACAAATTTCTGACGGTGCTGTATACTACCTCATTAATTCCCAAAAACATGCTTTAGGTTATCTTTCTATTTCTAGAAAAGAAGACTCCTTATTTTTAAGTAAACTCTATGTACTCAGCTCATCAAGAGGGAAAGGCATTGGAAAAACTGCCATGAAGTTTATAGAATCTGAAGCAGAACGAATGGGATGTTCTAAAATATCCTTAACAGTAAATAAATTTAATAAAGCTTCCATCAAAGCTTATGAAAAAATGAACTTTAAAAAAACTAAAAATTTAGTAATCGACATTGGGAATGGTTTTATTATGGACGATTACTTTATGGAAAAAATATTAGATTAATTACAGAAAATAAGATCATAACCTTATTATTTAGAATGATATCAACCATCAATTTCTTCCGATAGTAAATCTATCTCAAAGTTCTTATTATATTTGAAAAAAAAATAGAATGAAAAGGGTTTCTCTTCAAAAAATCATAATTGTTATTGTTGTATTAATTTTAGTAATAGTATTCAACAATAAAGAAAATAAATTAAGTTTTGAACTTCAACAAGCCAGTTTACAAAAGGAATATCCAAGCGAATGGATGTACAATCAAAGAGCTTATCCTAACAATTATATAAATTCAGAAGCCATACAAAATGCCATAGCGCAATCTAAAACCATACTAGAAAACAGGGCTCCACAAGATAGTGATTGGACACTAGTTGGCCCCCTAAACACAGGAGGAAGAATTACCGACGTTGCTATTTCTCCAGATAATGATGATGTTCTATATGTTTCTGCATCCGTTGGAGGAGTTTTTAAAACCACAGATAGGGGGCAAAACTGGACGCCAATATTTGATGAAATTGGAAAACCCTCCATAGGAAATATTGCTATAGCCCCTTCAAACTCGCAACGTATTTATGTTGGGACTGGGGAAGCTAACGGAAGTTCTACCTCAGGAGCTTTTTTTGGAGATGGAATGTATCGTTCTAATGATGCAGGAGCAACTTGGAGCAATATCGGACTTCCTGAAAGCAATCATATTGGTAGAATCGCAGTAGATCCTTCAGATCCCGATAGAGTTTTTGTTGCAGCTACGGGTAAATTATATGGGAAGAATATAGAGCGAGGAATTTACAGAACGACCAATGGAGGAACTGATTGGGATAAAGTCCTTTTTGTAACAGATTCTACCGCTGCTATAGATGTGGCGATAAATACTGCAAATACAGATATTATTTTTGCTGCAATGTGGGAGCGAACTCGAAAACCTTGGCAAAGATCTTATGCAGGTGAATCCTCTGCAATTCATAGATCTATAGACGGTGGAGACACTTGGGAAGAATTGGGGGCTGTACATGGCTTACCCGCTTCAGATACTCAAACAGGAAGAATCGGTATTGCTATTTCAGAATCAGACCCCTCAACTATTTATGCGCGTTATACCACACATGAAATTGCAAACTACTTTAATGGATTGTATAAATCTACCGATAATGGGGATAACTGGACTCTAGTTACTCTTGGAGATCTTGATGGTATTGACGCATCTTTTGGTTGGTTTTTTGGAAATATTAGAATAAACCCTATAGATCCAGATGAAGTATATGTTCTAGGACAAGGTATTGCTAAAACTACCGACAGTGGGAATAGTTGGCAACCTGTATCTGGTATGCATGTAGATCATCATGCCATGGAATATTCCAAAAACAACAATGCCTTTATATTAGCTGGTAATGATGGGGGAGCTTATATTTCTGAAAATGGGGGTGCTACTTGGTCTCACTTTGAAAATCTCCCTATCACACAATTCTATAATATTGATGTAGATTTTCAACAACCCGAAAGGTTGTATGGAGGAACTCAAGACAATAATACGATAAGAACACTTTCCGCAGGAACAAACGATTGGAATTCGATTTGGGGTGGAGATGGTTTTCATGTAAATGTAGATCCAAACGATAATAATTATATCTATGTAGAGTCTCAATGGGGAAATTTAGGTAGATCTACTAATGGAGGAACTTCGTTTTCTTCAGCAACTAGTGGTCTAGATTACGACAGAACCAACTGGAATACTCCAGTGATTATATCGCCTTTTAATTCAGAAATTGTGTACTATGGTGCCAATAAATTGTATTCTTCAAACAGAGCTTCATTATGGACAGCCATAAGTCCAGATCTTACGAATGGTCAACATCCTAGTGGATCTTTGTCCTACGGAACTATTACTGCAATTGCATCTTCTTATAATAATTTGGATGTTATTTATACCGGAAGCGACGATGGAAACGTAAATGTTACTTTTGATGGGGGTGTGATTTGGGAGAACATAAGTGGATCCTTACCAAACAGATACGTAACTTCTTTGGCTATTTCACCCAGTAATGATCAAACAGCTTATGTTACTTTTTCGGGATATGGCGAGCTAGACTATACCCCACATATTTTTAAAACTACAGACGGAGGGCAAAATTGGGTAGATATCTCTTCTAATTTACCAAGTATTCCTGTGAACGATGTGATACTTAATTCTACGGAAGAGTTCTTATTTGTTGCGACAGATTTAAATGTTTGGTATTCTGAAAACGATGGAGGTACTTGGAATATTCTTGGAAACGACCTTCCTCTTACCATCATCAGAGATCTTAAATTACACGAACCTACCAATATGTTGTATGCAGGAACCTTTGGGAGGTCAATTCATAATTATGACCTAAGTAGTCTTATACTAAATACTGAAGATAATATTGTTTCTTCTGAAGCTGTTTTAATTTACCCCAATCCAGTACAATCTGAATTTACAATTAATCACAATATCGCTTCGGAAGGACTTCTTAGACTTTATGATATTACCGGTAAAGAAATAAAAACGTTGTTTCAAGGGAATCTTGCTGATTCCTCAAAAATGACATTTTCTAGAGATGGGATTTCTTCTGGAATATACTTTGTAAGTATTCAAACTGAAAAACAAATCGTTTCAAAAAAGTTAGTAATTCAGTAGTAAATATTAGAGTAATTTTAATATTTCTGAAGCGGTATCTAGCTTTTGAAAATTAGAATGAAAAACCTCATCAGTTACCATTTCATGCGCCCAAGTAGTGTGGAATGGAATATGAATTGCATAAGCACCAACATCTAAAACCGGTAGAATATCCGATTTCACCGAATTCCCAATCATTAAAAATTCTGTTGGCTTACAATCCAAATGTTGGATCAACTTTTTGTATTGCATTGGAGTTTTATCGCTCATCACCTCGATATGGTGAAAATAATTCTCCAATCCAGATCTTATTAGTTTTCGCTCTTGATCTAATAAATCTCCTTTGGTAGCCATTACCAATCGGTATTTTTTGGATAGTTCTATTAATGTATCCTCAATCCCATCGATTAATTCAATCGGCATCTCCAGCATGTTTTTTCCGATATCCATCAATTTTGAAATGATTGATATAGGAACTTCTTGTTTAGAAACTAATATCGCTGCTTCAATTAAGGATAATGCAAAAGGTTTGATGCCATATCCGTAGAGTGGAAGGTTTTGCATTTCTATTTCAAAAAGAATTTTATGACTTTCTTCTTTGGGCATATACCCTCTTAAAAGTTCACAAAATCCCTCTTCTGCATTCCTAAAATAAGGCTCGTTTACCCATAAAGTATCATCGGCATCAAAAGCGATTACTTTAATATGTTCTAAATTCATTATCTATTGCTAATTAAACCGTTATGAATACTCAACTTAATTCTGAAAAAAGAAACTTAACCACAAAGAACACTAAGAATTCACATAGTTCACAAAGAATTTTTAAATGAAATTAAAATTCTTAATTCTTAAAGTGTAGTGGTCTTATATCAAATATCTTATTATCTAATCAGTTTTTTATACTTAATACGTTTTGGCATTAAATCACCACCCAAACGTTTTTTCTTATTTTCTTCGTATTCACTAAATCCACCTTCGAAAAAGTATACTTGACTATCTCCTTCAAAAGCAAGAATATGGGTACATACTCTGTCTAAAAACCAACGGTCGTGAGAAATAACCACGGCACATCCTGCAAAGTTTTCTAAACCTTCTTCTAAAGCTCGAAGAGTATTTACATCCAAGTCGTTAGTAGGCTCATCCAGTAATAAAACATTTCCTTCTTCTCTTAGCGTCATCGCCAAATGCAATCGGTTTCGTTCTCCACCAGAAAGCATGGAAACCTTTTTGTTTTGTTCAGATCCTCCAAAATTAAAGCGACTTAAGTAAGCCCTAGAATTTACTTGCTTCCCTCCCATCATTATTAATTCTTGGCCTTCACTAAAGTTTTCCCATATAGATTTTTCGGGTTGGATGTTGGAGTGTGCTTGATCCACATATGCGATTTTTGCAGTTTCACCAACTTTAAATTCTCCTTTGTCTGGAGATCCTTCTCCCATAATCATTTTAAAAATAGTGGTTTTACCAGCTCCATTCGGACCAATAATCCCTACAATACCCGCTTGTGGAAGGTTAAAATTTAAATCTTCATATAATAGTTTATCCCCAAAGGCTTTTGATACTCCACTAGATTCTATCACATTGGTTCCTAAACGAGGACCATTTGGAATATAGATTTCCAGTTTTTCATCTAACTGTTTTTGGTCCTGACTTAATAGTTTATCGTAATTTTTTAAACGTGCTTTTTGTTTGGTCTGACGGCCTTTAGCTCCTTGTCGCACCCAATCCAGCTCTCGTTCTAATGTTTTTTGTCTTTTAGATGCTGTCTTGCTTTCTTGAGCCAATCGAGTCGATTTTTGATCTAGCCAAGAAGAATAATTTCCTTTCCATGGAATACCTTCTCCTCGATCCAATTCTAAAATCCACCCCGCTACATTATCCAGAAAATACCTATCGTGAGTTACTGCAATTACAGTCCCCTTATATTGAGAAAGATGGTGTTCTAACCAATGTACACTTTCCGCATCTAAATGGTTTGTAGGCTCATCTAATAAAAGAACCTCAGGTTCTTGTAATAAAAGACGACATAAGGCAACTCTTCTTCGTTCCCCTCCAGATAATACGCTGATTGGAGTATCCCCATCAGGAGTCCGTAAAGCATCCATGGCTATTTCTAGTTTGGTATCTAGTTCCCAAGCATTACTAGCGTCGATCTCATCTTGCAGTTTTGCCTGTTTTTCCATGAGTTTTTCCATTTTATCTGGATTCTCATAAACTTCGGGCAAGCCAAACATGTCGTTTATTTTGTTGTATTCATCAAGAATATCTACTACATCTTGTACTCCCTCTTTTACTATCTCAATAACGGTTTTAGATTCGTCCAATTTTGGTTCTTGTTCTAAATAACCTACTTTATAACCATCTGCAAATACCACATCCCCACGGAAATTGGTTTCAACACCAGCTATTATTTTAAGAAGCGTTGATTTTCCACTCCCGTTAAGTCCTAAAATCCCAATTTTAGCACCATAAAAAAAACTCAAGTATATATTTTTTAGTACTGGAGTTTGCGAATTTTGATACGCTTTTGTCACTCCAGACATGGAGAAAATCACCTTTTTATCGTCAGACATAATTATAAATTAAAAAGAATTAAAAATTGAAGAATTGAAAAATAATAAAAAGGTTTATTTACACCCTCCCTTTAAGTGCATTAAACACCCAGGCATTAGCAAAAAAACCAATCCCAACTGTTGCAAATCCCCAGCCAGCTACCTCATCATATCTAAATGCTCCTAAGGCAATTAAAATTAATCCCATTAGTATCATAATGAATGTAGCCCAAGCCAAAACTGTATTTTTATTCATTCCCATAATCAAATTTATTTCAAAGTTACTACCCAAAGAAGGTTGGGGAGCACCGTTTTTTGTTGAAGAGCAAATATCGGGTTTTTAAATAAAAAAAGCATCCAAATGGATGCTTTATTACTAGGCAGGGAGAAATCCCATTTTACCATCTTGATAATCTCTCATGGCTTCCATAATTTCTGTTTGGGTATTCATTACATAGGGCCCCCAACTCTTCACTTTTTCATTAAAAGGTTCCCCAGATAAAAAAAGTAATTGACTTTTTGCTTTTGACCGTATGGAAAAACCTTCTCCATCTTTATTAAATTGAATGAATTGATTTTTATCTTTTGCTAAATCAACCGACTCATTAATTACCACATTTCCATCTAAAAGGTATAACATCGATTGATGATCATTAGTTATACTCACTTCAAAATCACCTTCTTCTTCCATAGAAATCATATATGCATTCACTGGAGTTTGGGTTTGAATTCTTCCATAAACATCATTTAAGTTTCCAGCTATAATTTTTATAATTACTTTTTTATCTTCAGAAGAAACCATATTAAAATCTTCATTCTTCACATGTTGATAATTAGCTGGAATCATCTTTTTATCAGCTGGTAAATTTAACCATAACTGAATCCCTTCTAATGTCCCACCTCTTTTTACAAACTCTTTCGAAGGCCCTTCTGCATGGATAATGCCTCTACCTGCGGTTGTCCATTGCACATCGCCTTCCTTTACTAGGCTTTCGTTATTTAGCGAATCTCTGTGCAATTGTTCTCCTTGTATTAAAAAGGTAATGGGTTCAAATCCCCGATGAGGATGTGGTCCCAAATCGAAGGGGTTATGATCTTCACTTATCTCATAGGGTCCATAATGGTGCAATAACACAAATGGATCTACCATGTCTATTTCTTGTGTAGGTAATGGTTGTCTCAATTTAATTGGGCCCATGTTTACAAAATCACTTCTGCCTACGTTTTTTATTGTATTTAGTTTCATAATCATATTGTTTTTTAGTTTCCATGGAAACTATTTTTATAAAATAATGCTATCTTATTTTATCTAAAAGGTCACTTAATTGTACCGCTTCTCTATCTGATAAATTGTGTAATAAATCATCCTTAATTGATGTGTCTATCTCTTTTAATAATTGCAATCCGTTTTTGGTAATTTCTATATGTACCACACGTCTATCCTCTGGACAAGGGATTCTATCGATGAGTTCTTTTGCACATAATTTATCCATTAAACGAGTGGCATTTGGTGCTCTTTCCAACATTCTATCTTTAATTGTCTGAACGCTAACGGCCTTTCCTGCGCCTCTTAAAATTCTTAAAATATTAAATTGTTGGGGAGAAATACCATAGGGTTTAAAAAACTCATTTTGAAGACTACTTATCCAATTGGCTGTATATATAATATTCAGTAAGGCTTTCACTTTGTTATTAGGAAAGGTTGTTTTTATATCTTTTGAAATATCTCCCATTTTTAACTATTGAATTGCATTTTCAAATTTATTAATCTCCTTGTTTAATTGGTCATTCAAGTCCATATCTAATAGTTCTTTTTCAGAAAAATTGTTGTTGAAAGAAGGCAGTGAAAAATCTGCAACGATAGTCGCACCCATCCTCGGGAAAGTGTTTTTTGCAATCTCAAAAACAGTTGCTCCACCTCTTCCTCCAGGTGAAGTGGCCATTAAAAACATAGGTTTATTATTCCAAAGTTTTCCGTCTATTCTTGACATCCAATCGTAAAGGTTTTTAAATGCTGCACTATAATTTCCATTATGTTCCGCTAAAGACAAAACAATACCATCAGACGATTTTATTAAATCTAAAAATTGTTGTGCATTATCTGGAATTCCATGTTCCGCTTCGAAATCGATCCCATATAAAGGCAATTCAAAATCATTCAGATCTAAAACTTGGGTTTCCATAGTAGGCAATTTATTAGCAACATAAGTAACTAGTTGCTTATTGATAGAGTTTTTACTATTACTCCCGGCAAAGGCTATTATTTTTTTCATTGGTTTATTTTTTTTTATTAAATATATAAGATACAATTAAAAGAATCATCGCTAGTATAGCCCCCATTTGTTCTCCGTCACTTATCATGATATGAGCGAAAAAAGCTAGTATGAATGCAAAGAAAAATCCGGCATAAGCCCATTCTTTTATTTTATCAAAATTGGGATTCCACAAGGCAAATATTCCTAATAACTTGGCGATTGCATAAGGATAAATGATATAAGTTGGGTATCCGAAATTTTTAAACATTTCTGCAATGGCATCATGGTTAAATAGGTACATCCCTGCAGAGAATAATAGCAACAGACTTAACAATCCTGTCGATACATAGTAAATTATTTTATTACGTTTCATAATCGGATACAAATATAGAACAAATATATTTATTTTCCTAGGTATATACTTCCGAGGTATATTTATTTGAATTTATTTAAATTAAATTTGAAATGAAAGTTTTGTATTTTAGCCCCAAGCAAATAATAGCAATGAATTTAACCTTCAACAAAAACGAAGATCACAATAAATTATTAGTTTCAGATTTACGAAGAAAGCTTACTAAAGTTAAATTAGGAGGTGGAAAAAGTAGAATTGAAAAACATCATGCCAAAGGCAAACTAACCGCTCGTGAACGAATCGATTACATCCTCGATCCAAAATCGAAAAGTATCGAAATTGGTGCTTTTACAGGCGAAGGAATGTACGAAGAACACGGGGGCTGTCCTAGTGGAGGCGTTGTTGTTGTTATTGGTTATGTAAGCGGCAAACAATGTGTTGTTGTAGCAAATGATGCGACTGTAAAAGCAGGCGCTTGGTTCCCTATTACTGCAAAAAAGAATTTAAGAGCACAGGAAATTTCTATTGAAAATAGATTGCCAATTATTTATTTGGTAGATAGTGCAGGGGTTTATTTACCGATGCAGGATGAAATATTTCCAGATAAAGAACATTTTGGAAGAATTTTCAGAAACAATGCTATCATGAGTAGTATGGGAATTACTCAAATTTCTGCCATTATGGGTTCTTGTGTTGCGGGTGGAGCCTACCTCCCTATTATGAGCGATGAAGCGATGATTGTTGACAAAACTGGAAGTATCTTTTTAGCAGGAAGTTATTTAGTAAAAGCAGCTATTGGCGAATCTATAGATAATGAAACCTTAGGAGGTGCTACAACGCATTGTGAGATTAGTGGGGTAACCGATTATAAAGCCAAAGATGATAAAGATGCTTTAGGTAAAATAAGAAATATTTTTTCTAAAATCGGAAATTATGAAAAAGCAGGGTTTAATCGTGAAAAAGCTGCTAAACCTACCAAAAACCCTCAAGATATTTATGGGATCCTACCCAAATCTAGAGCCGACAAATACGATATGCGCGAGATTATCAAACGATTAGTGGATAAATCTGAGTTTGAAGAATATAAAAAAGACTATGGGAAAACTATCCTCACAGGATATGCCAGAATCAAAGGCTGGGCTGTTGGAATTGTTGCCAACCAACGAACCTTAGTAAAAAACAAAAAAGGGGAAATGCAATTTGGTGGTGTAATCTATAGTGATAGTGCAGATAAGGCTACTCGTTTTATAGCCAATTGCAATCAGAAAAAAATACCATTGGTGTTTTTACAAGATGTTACTGGATTTATGGTGGGCAGTAAAAGTGAACACGGAGGTATTATAAAAGATGGTGCCAAAATGGTGAATGCGGTAAGTAATAGTGTGGTGCCAAAATTTACCATCATTATTGGAAACTCTTATGGTGCAGGAAATTATGCTATGTGTGGTAAAGCATACGACCCTCGATTAATTGTTGCTTGGCCAAGTGCTAATCTAGCAGTAATGAGTGGAAATAGTGCTGCAAAAGTATTGTTGCAAATTGAAACTGCTTCGCTTAAAAAACAAGGGAAAGAGATAACTGAAAAGGAAGAAAAAGAGCTTTATGATAAAATAAAGGCTCGTTATGATGCGCAAATTTCTCCTTATTATGCCGCCTCAAGAATTTGGACCGATGCCGTAATAGATCCTTTAGATACACGAACATGGATTTCTATGGGGATTGAAGCTGCCAACCATGCCCCCATTGAGAAGCCGTTTAATATGGGCGTGATACAAGTTTGATTTCTTTATCCAATTAATTTTTAGTAACTTAGGGTGAATTATTAAATAATTTCAACCATGGGAGTCATTAAATCATTAAACAAATGGGCTAATGCCCATACCTATTACCCTCTAGATATTATACGTTTTGCATTGGGAATATTTCTTTTTTATAAAGGGATTGATTTTATTTCAAATAGTGAAATACTATTAGAACTAATAAAACCTCTTAAGAGTTTTGCTGGTGGAATGCTTACCGTACATTATGTTGCTCCTGCTCATTTAGTTGGCGGAATTTTAATATTTTTTGGGCTATTAACTCGTTGGGCTATTATAGCTCAATTACCAATATTAATAGGAGCATTATTAATAAATTTTATAGGTGAAATGAATACTACAAACTTGTTATTATCAAGTGTAGTATTGATTTTATGTGTGTTTTTTCTCTTTTATGGTTCTGGAAAACATTCTGTTGATTATAATATGAAAATGGAGCAATGATAAATTGAATAACTTAAAAAAAAGATTACATTTTCTTATTATTTTTAAGTGTTTGAATCACTTCAACCCTATTGATCTTTCCTGTCTCTGTAAAAGGAAATTTTGAAAATGTATAGATTTTTTTTGGGCGCTCATAAGAAGTTAATTTTGAAAAAGCTTCAGAGAAATCTGGAGTAGGATATTCGCCTTCATTTTCAAAAATTAATATGATTCGTTCCCCCAAACGCTCATCTTTTTCAGATGTAATAATAAAAGGGAGTTCTATAATCGAAGATAGCTTTTCTTCAATTTGTTCGGGATATATTTTAATTCCTCCACTATTTATTACATTATCAATTCTTCCTAACCATTCAAAAGATGTTGGAGAAATAAGATTGACTACGTCATTGGTTGTTATATTTTCATCTGAAATCTCTATAGCATTAATGATTAAACATTCTCGTTCATCTTGAGTAAATTTAACATTGGGCAAGGCTGTGTAATTTAAAGACTTTGCTAATCCATTAATACGCCTAACTGCAATATGAGTAATAGTTTCAGTCATTCCATAAGTTGCAAAAACTTCGGTGTCAACTTCCTGTAATTTGTCATCCAATTCTTTTGAAATAGCCCCCCCCCCAATAATTAATTTATGTACTTTATGCAATGCAGCAATGGAATATTCTACTTGATAGGGTACCATCGCCACAAAATCATAATCATTATCGTATTGTGTTAGAGCATCTTTTTGAGGAGCAACAATGTGTAGATTCCAGCCCAAAACCATAGCTCTAACTAACATCATTTTCCCAGCTATATAATTGGAAGGCAAGCACAACAAAGAAGTCGTGTTTTCTCCTAATTTAAAGAAAACTCCTGTTGCTTTAGCACTGTTTACCATTCGGTTTTTAAACAAGGAGATATCTTTAGGTTTTCCTGTAGATCCAGAAGTTTTTACGTTAACCGTATCACTGTCATTTAACCACTGTTGTAAAAATACTCCAATATTTATCTCATAATGCGTTCCTTTATTCTCTAGATTTTTAGCAAACTCTAATAGTTCTGGCGTGCTATATTGCAAGCCGTTTAGCTTAAATGAAGAATGGATGTTTTTCCAAGATTTATTCAAAATAACAAATTAAATAGGGTCTTCCATTTCGATGGTTTTCACTGGAGGTATTACTTTTCCGAAAAGCTTACCCTTCCAATCGGTCCATTCATATTTCCAAGCCATAATTGACAACAAGATAGGATATAAAACCAAAACTGGAACAACAACTTCATAACCTGTAGAAGGGTCCGAGAGATCTATTAGTATTGAATTGGTTTGGAAAACCGTCCAATCTGTCGTCACCAATAAGGCAATCACTAGATTTGTAGCAGCATGAAAACCAAGAGCTAACTCCAATCCCTCATCCATTAGTGTGATAATTCCAAGGAAAAAACCAGTACCAATATAATACACCATAACAATATTTCCAAGTTTTTCTACTTCAGGATTAAACATATGTAGTCCTCCAAATATCACAGAGGTAATAATTAATGGCACCCATTTATTACGAGCAGCTATACCAATACCTTGCATTAAGTACCCTCTGAAAAAGTATTCTTCAAAACTGGTTTGCAAGGGAATAAAAACGATAACAATCAAAAACATTATTAAAAAAGGAACCAACTCAAATTGGACTTCATAATTTTCTGGATTGCTATTATAATCTAATAATGTCATCCCAATAGTAAGCGCTGCAATTAATCCAAATCCAAAGAAAAAGCGATTCCAATCCATTTTTTTCCTAGAGGTTGTTAATTGTAAAATGGTCTGTTGGTGCAAAAATTTGATAGTAAACAACAATGCTACAATTCCTCCTAGAAATGTGGTTAACATTAAAAATAAATAAAGATTGCTTTTAGGTGGGTATAAGGAAGCAAATGCTGTCTCTGAAGCCTCCAAAAATTCTGTTAAGTTTTCTGCTTGAAAATAAGAAACAATTGTAAAAGGTATTGCTCCAATTAATTGCCAACCAATCATAAAAATTATTAGAACTCCAACTAAATAACGCCAGCTATCATGTTTAAATTTAAATGCTTGAGTTATGTACATGTATTAGGTTTTAGGTAATGTTAAAAAAAATGGAATTTGATATTTCATTTTTATAATTTTCATTCTTTATTCGATATTCAGAATTTGATAATTCCATTTATTATTGGTGTGGTAATGCAACTTTCCGTTACAAACTTCTAGTGGAGATTGGATATTATTTGTAAACAAACTTCCTGTTCCCAATCCCTGTGGTAACAGGCTATTTTTTGAAAACGTATATTGTGCAATTGCATTTAATCCAATATTACTTTCTAATGCTGAAGTGATCCACCAACCTATTCCTTTGCTTTCAGCCATAGAAATCCAAGTATCACTACCTCTAAAACCTCCAATTAAGCTAGGTTTTAAAATGATGTATTGTGAATTTATAGTATTTAACAGTTCATTCTTATGTTCTTCTGAAAATATTCCAATTAATTCTTCATCCAAAGCAATAGGTAAAGGAGTGTCTTCGCAAAGGCGAGCCATTTCTTGCCATTGATTTTGTTTAATGGGCTGTTCAATGGAATGAATATCTAAATCTGAAAGGTATTTTAATTTATCCAATGCTTCTGAATAGGAAAACCCTCCATTAGCATCGACTCTTAATTCGATATCTGAAACAGAAAACTCTTTGCGTATAGATTGTAATAATTTTAGCTCCGATTTAAAATCGATGGCGCCAATCTTCATTTTAATACAGGTAAATCCTTGCTTTAGCTTTTCCGTTATTTGTGTTTTCATAAAAGCCTGATCTCCCATCCAAACCAATCCATTAATTGGAATTGCATTTGCTCCACTTGTAAACGTTGAAGGAAATATATGGAATGGATGTTTTGCCTTCAATGATATAAAAGCAGTTTCTATTCCAATTTGTAGGGAAGGAAACTCAGTTAATGCAGTGTATAATTCTTGTTCCCCTTTTTGTATATTCTCACAAACCCAAGCTAATTTTTCTTCATAATCTGGACGATCATCAATACTCAAACCTCGAAAAAGTCCGCACTCTCCTATTCCAAATTTCCCTGAATCCTTTAGAATTAAAAAATAAGTTTCTTTTGTTTTTAGTATCCCTCTGGAAGTTCCACTGGGTTGCTTAAAATTTAGCGTGTATTTTTTAAAAGAGGCTGTTAACATTGTTTTATTTCTCGCAAAGTCGCAGAGGAGCTAAGTAATATTTCTTTGCGGTTTTGCGACTTTACTAGATTTTTTTAAAGTTCTATAGATTCTCCTATTTCCAGCAGCATTAAATCCTTCCCCGCATCATAGAATTTTTTCTTAGCTACTTCATGGTCGATTTTTATAAACCCAAAAGTATCATAATGTACCCCTAATACTTTTTCGCATTCCACAAAATCACTCGCGATAATCGCATCCTCAATTCCCATAGTAAAGTTATCTCCTATGGGTAAAATAGCTAGATCTAGTTTTGTGCTTAACGGTATTAATTTCATATCCATGGTTAATGCAGTATCCCCAGCAATATAAATATTTTTATGTTCTCCTTCTATTACAAACCCTCCAGGCTGTCCTCCATAACTACCATCTGGAAAAGAACTTGTATGTACTGCATTTACATATTTTACATTACCAAAATCAAATTTCCAATTCCCTCCATGATTCATAGGGTGAACCTCAATTCCTTTGGCTTGATAATGCATGGCAATTTCATAATTGCTCACAATTTTAGCTCCGGTATTTTTAGCAATCGCTTCAGCATCTAAAATATGATCTTCATGAGCATGAGTAAGCAGAATATAATCTGCTTTAAGGGATAAAATATCCACTTTCTCTTTAGACAAAGGGTTTCCAGAAATAAAGGGATCTACAATGATATGAGTCCCATAAATATTAATGGCTAAACTGTTTTGACCGTAGAATGTTATTTTCATGATTATTAATATTTATTCAGTAATGTCATTTCTATATATTTCTCGTTCCTCGAAACGCTTAATGACCTTTTATATTTGTACCCTGAGTATCCCAATTTTTCTTTGGGATGTATCGAAGGGTACAGTTTTCTATTCCATTAAAACAAACTAAACAACAACGCATACAAAAATGTACTCAAAGCCACTTTTTTTAATTCGCTATCTAATCGTTTAGGATCTTTATTTAAATATACGGTTTTAATATTGAGTAGTAAAGGAATAAAAGCAATGACATAAACAAACTGCTTAGGAGATTGATAATTAATAGCCGTAAATAATAAGGCCGATAACATTGCGAACACCAACAATGCATAATGGTAAATTTTCGCTTTAGAAGAACCTAAACTAACCACTAAGGTTTTTTTATGATGGCTCCGATCACTATCTATATCACGCATATTATTAAGATTTAACACACCTGCACTTAAAAACCCAATGGTTGTTGCTGGTAAAAGAAGTTCCCAATTAAGATCCTTCGCAAATAGAAAAAAACTACCTAATACACTTAATAAACCAAAAAACAGAAATACAAACACATCTCCAAAACCAGAATATCCATAGGCTTTATTACCTACAGTATATTTTATTGCAGCGATAATAGAAACTATTCCCAATCCAAAAAACAAAAGAGAAAGCAGAAAATGATCCTTCCCAAAAGCCTTATAAATTAACATAACAGCAATAAGTATTGTAATTATAGCGGTTATAATCATCGCTCGCTTCATTTGTTTTGGAGAAATAATTCCTGATGCCACTAAACGTTGTTCTCCTACTCTATCTTGATCAGTACCTTTAATTCCGTCTCCATAATCGTTTGCGAAATTTGATAGCACTTGGAAGCCTATTGTTGTTAGTATGGCCAACCAAAAAATGGAAGACTTCCATATAGGATTAACAAAACCAAGTGAAGATCCCACGATTATCCCAGAAACCGATAATGGAAGGGTACGTAATCGTGCTGCTGAAAACCAAGCTTTAGTATTGGGCATGTTAATTTTAATTTTTTACAAAAATACACTTAATAAAAAAACCGTTTAACAAAAGTTAAACGGTTTTTGAGAACAAATTTTTTAGAAATTTTTATTAGAGTTTCATTCCAACTCCAAATCCAAATATCCAAGGGTTAATATCCACGTCTGCATCAACAGTTGCACCCAAAGCAGAAGTAGCGTCTATTGTAGCATCTGTGCTTAATAAAATCTTTTTTACATCAACATTTAGAAACCATTTATCATCAATCATATAATCGAATCCTCCTTGAAAAGCAAAACCGATAGCTGTATCATATTCTACATCATCAGCAACTGGTCCTTCATCTACACCGTAAAAAAGAGTCAAATTAATACCAGCACCTACATAAGGAATTAGTTTACCACCTGTAAAATGATATTGCCCTGTTAGTGTTGGTGGTAAAAGCCATACACTCCCTAAATCAATATCTCCAACTGTAGTTTTTACTGCTTCTACATCATGCTTTGTTGTGGCTAAAATTAATTCTGCTGACCAATTTTCAGTAAAAAAATAAGTGATATCAAATTCTGGTGTAAAAGTTGTCGAAATATCAACATCTCCGCCAATAGCTTCAATAGTTGCACTCTCATCTGGGACTACTATTAAACCTCTTAAGCGAAATTGCCATTTACTAAAATCATCAGTATTTGTTGACTCTTTAGTTTCTTGTGCTATTAAATTTGTAATGGATAATATTGCGATAATGGATGCTAAAATTGTTTTTTTCATTTTTAAGATTTGAGATTATATAATTGTTAAAGTTTTGTCAAAAGTACTCTTAGGGTTCATCCAGAAAAATGATAATAATCATAAAAGCCTTAAATAATATCCATCGATCTAATGTTGATTTGATTAGAAAAAAAATAGTATTTTTATTTTCAACAAACCAATTTTAAAACAATGAGTACATCAAGTAGTTACAGTTTAGGTTTATTAATATTACGGGTGGGTTTTTCAGCAATGCTATTAGTTCATGGCATTCAAAAGATTGAAATTTTATTTTCTTCAACTATAAATTTTGCGGATCCTATTGGTTTAGGGTCTTTAATCACTTTACTTTTGGTATTATTTGCCGAAATTATATGTACCGTTTTAATCATTATTGGAGTTAAAACCCGTCTGGCAACTATCCCTCCTATTATATTAATGCTTGTAGCAATAATTATTGTTCATAAAGGCGATCCTATTATGGCTAGAGAATTAGCGATATTATATCTAATCGCATTTAGTACTATAGGATTATTGGGGAGTGGAAGATTAGCTTTAAGAGGATAATCAATTCATTACCTTAACTAAAAGCTCTTTTAATAAATCTCCTTGAGAAAGACTGGCACCTACGCCTTTGCTTTTCATATCAATTTCACGAATGAAAGCAATAATGGTACTCACTTTTTTCATGGGGTAATTACGAGCAGCAATTTCATAATCCTTTATAAAATATGGACTTACTCCTAATACTTTAGAAGCTTGAGATTTATTAGTCAAGGCGTGGTATTTTAATACTTTTGAAAAGAAACTAAATAATAAAGATACCGTCAACACTAAGGGATGATTTTTAGGATTATGAGCAAAGTATTGAATAATTCCGAATGCCTTTTTTACATTTCGAGTACTTATAGCATTTTGCAATTCAAAATTATTAAAATCTTTACTTATCCCAATATTCTCTTCAATTATCTGAGCAGTAATTTGTTCTTCGGCTTTACAAATAAGTTGTAATTTATCTAGTTCATTATTTACTTTTCCCAAGTCATTCCCTAAAAATTCCACCAACATCTGTGACGCTTTTGGAGTTATAGTATAGCCTTTTCCTGCTAAAACTCTTCGAATCCAATCGGGTACCTGATTGTCATAAAGTTTTTTACTTTCGAATAAAACTCCATTTTTTTCAATAGCCTTATATAACTTTTTACGTTTATCTAACTTTTTGTATTTGTAACAAATTACTAAAACTGTAGCAGTTTGTGGATTTTCCACATACGGAAGTAAGTTTTCTATAGTTCTAGAGAGGTCTTGTGCTTCTTTTATTATGACAACTTGCCGCTCGGCCATCATAGGAAATCGCTTGGCGGTACTAACAATATCATTTATTGAAACATCTCTTCCATAAAGTATGGTTTGATTAAATCCTTTTTCTTCTTCAGAAAGAATAGTGTCTTCAATAAATTTTGAAATAGCATCGATATAATAAGCCTCCTCACCCATTAAAAAGTAAATAGGCTTAATAGCTCCCTTTTTAATACTTGTTACGATATGTTTTGCTTTGTCTAAAGGCACAGGTTATTATTGATTATTTTATATAGTAATTTTTATTATTTTTCTGAAAAGAATTACATTGCGGGGTGCAACAATTGAACTTTCCAAAATACAATTTCAGATTCAAAAGTAACGAAAATAAAACGTTGATTTTTGATATCATCCGAAAAAAATTTATGGTACTGACTCCCGAAGAATGGGTACGTCAACATGTGTTGCATTTTTTAATTTCTGAAAAAAAATATCCCCTTTCACATATCAACGTAGAAAAACAATTACAACTTCATGATACCATAAAACGTTACGATATAGTAGTTTTTAACGCTAACGGAAGTATTGAGATAATTGTAGAGTGTAAAGCTCCTAAAATCAAAATCAATCAATCCGTTTTTGATCAAATAGCTCGTTATAACTTTGTAATAAAAGCAAACTTTTTAATGGTAACTAACGGTCTAGAACATTACAATTGTAAAATGGATTATAAAAATGAAGAATATATTTTCTTAAAAGACATTCCCAAGTACGCTGTAAATAATAAATATTAAAAAACTAACTTTGTTTTAATGAAAGTAGCTGTCGTTATACTTAATTGGAATGGAAAAGAATTGTTAGAACAATTTTTACCCTCTGTAGTAAATTTTTCTAAAGAGGAAGCAACTGTTTATGTGGCAGACAATGCCTCTACAGATAATTCTGTTTCTTTTGTAAAAGAAAACTTCCCTGAGGTAAATATAATTCAAAATTCATCAAATGGCGGATATGCAAAAGGATATAATGATGCCTTGAAAAATCTAAATGAAGATATTTTTGTTTTACTAAATAGTGATGTTGAAGTTACTCAAAATTGGCTTACTCCTATTATCTCTGAATTTAATAATGACTATAATTTAGTTGCTGCCCAACCTAAAATATTAGATTATAAAAATAAAGAGTACTTCGAATATGCAGGAGCCGCAGGAGGTTTTCTAGATCAATTAGGGTATCCATATTGTAGAGGAAGGATTTTTAATGCCCTAGAAAAAGATTATGGACAATACAATGACACAATAGACATATTTTGGGCTACTGGAGCTTGCTTATTTATAAAAAAGGATGCTTATTTGAAAGTTGAAGGACTAGATGAGGAGTTTTTTGCACATCAAGAAGAGATTGATCTTTGTTGGAGATTAAAGTCAAAAGGAGGGATTATAAAATATATTGGAAGTTCAAAAATATATCATGTAGGCGGAGCTACACTAACTTCTGAAAATCCAAAAAAAACATTTTATAATTTTAGAAACACATTATTAATGCTTTTAAAAAATGTAAAAGGGTTAAATGTTTGGTTTTTACTATTTATCCGATTAGTATTAGATGGCGTAGCGGGAGTTCAGTTTTTATTAAAAGGAAATTGGAAAAATACCTTAGCAATAATACAAGCTCATTTTAGTTTTTATAGCTTAGTTCCTAAATATTTAGTAAAAAGAAAAAGATATTCTTCCAGAATGGAATATTATTCAATTAAATCGATAGTGTGGAATTATTTTATAAGAAAAAATCGTACTTTTAAAGAACTAAAATAATTTTATTAAAAAAATACTAATACTTTTTTTACTATATTTTCTTTTAATAATTTTGACTAACTCTAAAAAATATTAATTATGAAAAAACTTTTGATACTAGTAGCTTGCACTAGTCTATTATTTAGCTCTTGTGTTTCTAGCAAAAAATTTGCAGAACTTGAAACTAAGCAAAAAAACACTCAGGATTTATTAAATACCGCTACGGTAAAATTAAACGACTGCCTTTCAGAAAAATCTGGATTGAGTGCTGAAAACAGTTCCTTAAAAAGTCAAGTAGCTACATTAAATGCTAGCAATGGTGATTTAATTAAGCAAATTGGCAATTTCACAGACCTTACTATAAAAGGTGCTGAAAATCTAGAAAGATCTTTAGAAAGCATGAAAGAAAAAGATCTCACCATCAACAAATTACGTGATGCAGTTACCCGTAGGGATTCAGTAAACCTTGCACTTGTACAAAGTTTAAAAGGTGTTTTAGGAGATATGAATGACAGTGATATTGAAATTAATGTTGAAAAAGGAGTTGTTTATGTAAGTATTTCTGATAAACTTTTATTTAAAAGCGGAAGTATTGCAGTAACTGGACGAGCAAAAGAAGTTTTAGGTAAAATTGCTAAAGTGGTTAATAACAAACCAGACTTTGAATTCCTAGTAGAAGGACATACAGATTCTAAATCTATTAGTACGAGTTGTATGAAAGATAATTGGGATTTAAGTGTACTTCGTGCAACAACAGTTGTTCGTATATTACAAAATGATTTTGGTGTAGAACCATCTAGAATGACAGCAGGAGGTAGAAGCCAATATGTGCCAAAAGCATCTAATGATACTACTGAAAGTAGATCGAAAAACAGAAGAACCAGAATTGTAGTTCTTCCTAAATTGGATCAATTTTATACTATGATTGAAGAAGGACTTAAAGACCCTGAAATAAATTAAGAGTTTTATATATAAAAAAAGGGATTAACTAATTAGTTAATCCCTTTTTTTATACTTCTAAACTACCCTTACCTTCTCTTATAAGTTCAGGCTCGTCACCACAAAGATTAATAACTGTAGAAGGCATATTTCCGCCATAACCTCCATCAATAATAATATCCACCAACTTATCCCATTTTTCAAGAATAAGTTCTGGATCTGTTGTGTATTCAATTATTTCATCCTCATCTTTAATAGAAGTTGTTATAATCGGGTTTCCTAATTCTTTAACAATTGCCAAAACGATGTTGTTATCTGGCACTCTAATTCCTACTTCTTTTTTCTTTTTAAAAACCCTTGGTAAATTACTATTCCCTGGTAAAATAAAAGTATAAGGCCCTGGGAGAGCTCTCTTTAAAATTTTAAACGTTTGAGTATTTATTTGTTTAACATAATCTGATAAATTACTCAGATCTTTACAAATAAAAGAAAAGTTTGCTTTTTCAAGTTTTACCCCTTTAATTCTAGCAACTTTCTCTAATGCTTTATTATTTGTAATGTCACAGCCTAATCCATAAACGGTATCACTTGGAAATATCACCAATCCCCCTTTTTTAATCATTTTAACTACTTTTCGAATAGCTTCAGGATTAGGATTGTCATTATATATTTTAATAAATTCTGCCATTAATTTTTCATATGAGAATAAGAATATAAAATTAATTTATTTATTTCTGTTTACTGTATTTATTTTTATCAATTATTTTTATTTATTTTTACTTTTACAATAATTCCATTTTGAAAAAACCTCTTCTTCTATTTTTATTGTTCCTAAGTATTGCCTTTAGTACTCTTTATATTTTTTCAAATTCTAATAATAATTATAGAAAAGCAAGTAGTATTCTTGAAATTTCTTATGGTGAATATCCTTTACAGAAATATGATATTTACTTACCAAAATATCGTTCTACTAAAAAAACGAAGGTTATTATATTTATTCATGGGGGAGGATGGACAAAGGGAGATAAATCAAATATTATTAACTTAATTTCAATCCTTCAGAGTTTAAATCCAAATTATGCTTTTGTAAATATGAATTACAGCCTTGCAAATGAAACTAATTTTGCATTTCCTAACCAATTTTATGATATAGATTTATTACTAAATCACTTAACAGCAAAAAGAAATGACTATAAAATTAACCCAAGTTTTGCTTTAATCGGTAGAAGTGCTGGAGGCCATTTAGCCCTTATGTACGACTATGCCTATGACCATCAAGATAGAGTGAAAATGGTATGCTCACTAGCAGGTCCAACAGATTTCACTAATCCATTTTTTAAGGACAATCCCAATTTTGAATTATCATTAAAGATGTTGGTAAACCCCGATAAATATGACCAAGAGGGCTCCAAATTAACACAAATTTTAAGCCCTGCGTCACGTGTTACCAGAAATAGTAGTCCTACCCTAATATTTCATGGCATTAATGATATGACAGTGCCTTTTGAAAATTCAAAAATATTAAGTGACAATTTAGACTTAAAAACAGTTCCAAATAGATTGTTTAAATTTAATGAAGGTCACGGTTCTTGGAGTCAAGAAACAATGAACACTGTAGAATTAGAATTACATTTATTTATAGAAAATTATTTTTCTATTTAAGATATCACAAACAATCTTACGATGTATTCAGGAGAAATTGGGGATTAGGATGTGACAAGTTTTTGAAACCTTCAAGGGTAATTAAACTATTTTATTACCAATATTTAGAAATTGACTAGCTTCAAACCAACCAAAAGTTTTCATTAAATTTGGCGCTAGTACCGTTGTCAATATATTATCTAGCTTATAAAACACTCTAATTTACAACTAGGGATGAGGCTAATGTCTGCTCCTTTTTTGTTCTTTCCGTAAAAAAACTAATATCTTTAACCACAAAACAGACACTGTGTATACAACACTCGAATATACTATTATCACCATAGTTTGCCTTGTAACGGCTGTCGTAATACAGCGAATTTATAGTAAGGAAAAACAACGAAACACTGATAAAATGGCAATCCAGGGAATCAAATGGTTCGGCCTTGCGATTTTTATTTGGGGTATTGGAGCGCTACTTAACCTAGTTTTCACCAACATCATACAATTAGATCCAACTCACAAAGTAATTATTTACACTGGTGTTTTAATCTCACTTGCCAATTCATTATTCATACTATTATCGCTTCCTTCCATACAACATCAAAAAAAACGTGGTATTCTTGTTAGGCTTGTACAACGCTTCAGTACAAAAGAATTTATAATACTTTATAGCAGTGTCCTTTCCATGATAGCTTTTGTTTTTATTGCGGCCACATTCAATAACGAAGCAATTAGTAATAATTTCATTTGGTTAATAGACATTCCTATTTCAGTAGTTGTAGCGTTCGCTTTATTACTTGAATTAAATAAAGCTTTTTCATCACGTAAGATGAAATTCATGTACTTCCCAACGTTTATTTTATTTTTACTCATCCTAGTTGCTGTAACACATCGTATCATTCCTCAAGATAGAGTGTTACCGTTTGTTGATCAGGAATTCTGGTCGTTTGCAGGAACGATTACAGCAATCTCGTTTAAGTTTTTATTTATTCTTTTATTTTCAATTCTTTTATACAGCTGGAAGTTCCTTTCCGAAAAGGAACAACAACAATCTCTGTCCGATGCACTTTCTTTGGAAAACACGAAACTTAATCAACAACTGGAAAAATTAATCTTAGCAAATGAAAGTCATCTCGACACCATAAAAAGACTTAAATCTGAAAATCTGAACCTTCAGGAATCCTCTAAAATAGAACTTTCTAAACGTCAAAAAGAAGTTCTAGGGAATTTAGCCTTCTACGGAAAAAACAAATCATACTCCGAAATTGCCACCGCTATGTACATCAGTCTCGATGGGTTTCAAACACATATCCACCAAATAAAAAAACTATTGAATATAAGTGGTGCTGGAGGAAAACTAGAACTTATTGACTACGCCAACAAGCAAAATCTACAAGATTTTAAAACCATTGAAACAGCTACAAAATTAAATGGTTAACCATTGTAACTTATAATTAACAGTAATGTGTAACCTTTTATGAATATGGCTTTTGCAGCACCTTGCTACAAAATCTATTCATATGCCACTATTACTTCAGTCCACAACACAGAACACTTTAGACGATCAAATTAATACACAATTTAGTAATGTTACAAGTTGGTTCACTGATGCTATATTCTATGAAATCCCAATAACGGAAACCACAGGAATTCCTTGGACTTTGATAGTACTTATTATAGGTGCTAGTTATTTCACTATTTACTTTAAATTTGTAAACTTCTCAGAGTTTAGACGGGCAATTAATATTGTAAGAGGAAAATATGATGATTTAGAATCACAAGGAATGGTATCCGTTTCTGAAAATGTTTCAACTGTAATTGGTGATAAAACAGATACCACAGGCGTAGAAGTCCAAGGAGAAGTAAGTCATTTTCAGGCCTTAACTGCAGCAATTTCAGCAACCGTTGGACTAGGTAACATTGCGGGTGTTGCAATTGCGCTTTCTATTGGAGGACCAGGTGCAACCTTTTGGATGGTAATCGTAGGGTTACTCGGTATGTCTTCTAAATTTGTGGAATGTACCTTAGGGGTTAAATACAGGGAAGTAAATGTCGAAGGAACCGTATTTGGTGGCCCTATGTATTATTTGAGGGATGGTCTTAAAGAGCGTGGATTTTCAAAGTTGGGGAAAATCCTGGCTGTAATATTTGCTGTGATGTGTGTTGGAGGATCATTTGGTGGCGGAAATATGTTTCAAATAAACCAGGCATTCAAACTGTTTGAACATGTAACTGGCGGAGAAGAAAGTTTTATTCATGGAAACGGGCTATTTTTCGGAATCATAATGGCCATTCTAGTTGGTATTGTAATTATTGGCGGTATCAAGAAAATAGCTAACGTTACCGACAAAATTGTCCCGGTAATGGTTGTTCTATACGTTTTATCGATTCTAATCATATTGGGACTTAACTTTGAAGCTATTCCAAATGCTTTTCGGGCAATTTGGGATGGTGCTTTTAATCCACAAGGAGTCGTCGGTGGACTCGTAGGGGTATTAATTCAAGGGTTTAAGAGAGCTGCCTTTAGTAACGAAGCAGGAATAGGTAGTTCTTCCATAGCTCACAGTGCGGTAAAAACAAACTTCCCAGCGAGTGAAGGACTGGTAGCGTTACTAGAGCCATTCATTGATACCGTAGTGATTTGCACCATGACAGCTTTAGTCTTAATCATTACAGGCCAAATTGAAACTGGAATGATAATCAATGATGAACAAGGGGTCGTACTAACAGCAAATGCGTTAGCCAGTGGGGTCTCTTGGTTTCCATATTTGCTATCGTTTGCCGTAATTCTTTTTGCATTCTCTTCTATGATATCTTGGTCTTATTATGGATACCAAGCTTGGAGCTATTTATTTGGGAGGGGAAAGAAGACTGAATATACATATAAATTGATATTTTGCTTTTTCACTGTAGTTGGAGCCGCCATTACGCTAGGTGCGGTCACCTTGTTTAGTGATGCAATGATTTTCGCAATGTTAGTTCCAAATATGATTGGTTTATTCTTATTAAGCGGAAAGGTAAAAGAAGAACTTTTAATATATAGAAAAGTACTGAAGGCTAAATAACTAAGAATTCAACACTTTCAACTTAGCAAATCGAAGCAGGAGTTTTTTTAGCCCTCCGTTAGTAAAATTAATTTCTGCTTTTGTATCTGCTCCTACACCTTCAATTTTCGTTATACTTCCCTTTCCAAATCGAACATGTTCTACTATTGTTCCTACGGCTAGGTTTAATTCCTTTAGATTAATATTTTTTTCCGTATCACTAGTCACTGGTCTTATTCTGCGTAACTTTCTAAGCTGAGACTCAGATGGTCCTTTTGGTACACTACCTGAAATAGGCTTTCGCATTCTTAGTTTGCTCTTATCTACCTCATCAAAAATATCGATGTCCAATAGTGGTTTATACCGATGTTCGGTTTTTGGAGTCAAATATTCTATAAACTGTTCATCAATTTCTTCAATAAATCGACTAGGTTCTGCATCGATTAATTTTCCCCAACGATATCTAGATTGGGTATAGGTAAGGTAAGCCTGTTTTTCTGCACGGGTAACCGCTACATAAAACAAACGGCGTTCTTCTTCCAATTCACTTCGAGTATTCATACTCATTCCACTAGGAAATAGATCTTCTTCCATCCCCACAATAAATACATAAGGAAACTCTAAACCTTTAGCTAAATGTACCGTCATCAATGCCACTTTATCTTCGTCATCGGTTTTTTTATCTAAGTCGGTAGCTAGAGCTACATCTTCCATAAATTCAGCAAGAGAACCAGTTGTATCCGCTATTTCTTTTTGTTCCTCCACAAAATCACGCATTCCATTAAGCAGTTCTTCTATATTTTCAATTCTTGCAATTCCTTCTGGAGTTCCGTCTTTTTTTAATTCGGTTAGTAGGCCACTCTTTTTTGATACATGTTCCGTAATCTGAAAAGCATCAAAGCTATCATTCAAAACCTGAAAACTCTCTATCATGGTAACAAAATCCTGAAGCTTGGTTTTAGTTCCTTTGTTAATATTAATTTCAACTTTATCCAAATTCTGCATGACCTCAAAAACAGACCTATTATAATGGTTTGCAGAAACAATTAGACGTTCTATTGTCGTCTGGCCTATTCCTCGAGCTGGATAATTAATCACTCTTTTAAGGGCTTCCTCGTCTTTAGGGTTTAATACTAATCGCAAATAATAGAGTACGTCTTTAATTTCTTTACGCTGATAAAAACTTAAGCCTCCATAAATCCTATAGGGAATATCTCTTTTTCGAAGGGCATCTTCAATAGCTCGCGACTGTGCATTGGTGCGATATAAAACAGCAAAATTTCCATTTGCCATTTGATTATTCAACTTTGTTTCAAAAATAGTACTTGCTACAAACCTTCCTTCATCACCATCTGTCATGCTTCGATTTACCAAAATTTTTGAACCTTCATCATTTGCCGTCCAAACTACTTTATCAAGTCTTGTTTTATTTTTTTCGATAATACTGTTTGCAGCATTTACAATATTCTTTGTAGACCGATAATTTTGTTCTAATCGAAACATTTTAACATCCTCATAATCCTTCTGAAAATTTAAAATATTATTGATGTTGGCTCCCCTAAAAGCATATATACTTTGGGCATCATCTCCTACAACACAAATATTTTGAAATCGATCACTTAATGCTTTTATGATTAGATATTGACTGTGATTTGTATCTTGATACTCATCCACTAAAATGTATCGAAATCTATTTTGATATTTGGCTAACACCTCAGGGAATCGAGTTAGCAATTCGTTGGTTTTTAACAATAAATCATCAAAATCCATTGCTCCAGCTTTAAAACATCTATCTACATATCCTTTATAAATATCTCCCATTCTAGGAAGTTTAGCCATGGCATCTGCTTCTACTAATTCAGGGTTATTAAAATATGCTTTTACGGTAATTAAACTATTTTTATACGAAGATATCCTAGAATACACTTGTTTGTATTTATAGATATCCTTGTCAAGGTACATTTCTTTTATTATCGCTCTAATTACACTTTGAGAATCTTGAGTGTCGTAAATGGTGAAATTTGAAGGATATCCTAATTTATCTGCTTCAATTCGAAGAATTTTTGCAAACACACTGTGAAAGGTCCCCATCCACAAATTTTTCGCTTCACTTCCTCCAACAATGGTAGCTATTCGCTTTTTCATTTCGCGAGCAGCTTTGTTGGTAAAGGTCAAGGATAAAATATTAAAAGGATCCACTCCTTGCGCCATTAAATAAGCGATACGAAAAGTTAATACTCTCGTTTTACCAGATCCCGCTCCAGCTATAACAATCATTGCTCCATCTTTTTGTAGAACTGGAGCCAATTGTGCTTCGTTTAATTGTTTTAAATATTCTTGCAATTTTTATGGTGTTTTCTTCTGAAAAGTATGCTGTGAAATTACTGAAATTAGAAAGAATAATAATCTGCTTTTACTACTATTTATAAACAGAATAAAACATTTCATTTACTGAAAATTAATATCTTTAGCTGAATTAAATTTTAGCCATATGAAACTTCAGTATTTATTTTTTCTATTAATCTTAAATTCTTCAACACTATTAGCGCAGTTGGACGGCAACTTATTAAGTGATATTAACTTGATTGAAGATAAAGTCATCGAGTGGCGGCATTATTTTCACGAAAATCCAGAGCTTTCAAATAGAGAATACAATACTGCTAAAAAAATTGCGGAACATCTTAATAGCTTGGGTTTTGAGGTGACAGAAAAAGTTGCACACACTGGAGTTGTAGCCCTTTTAAAAGGAGATCATCCTGGAAAAGTGATTGCTTTAAGAGCAGACATTGATGCTTTACCCGTAACTGAAAGAAATGATTTACCATTTAAAAGTAATGTTATAACTACATTTTTAGGGCAAGAAACTGGGGTAATGCATGCTTGTGGTCATGATACACATATTTCTATATTAATGGGAGTAGCTGAAGTACTTTCAAAACATAAAAACCTTATCCATGGATCTGTAAAGTTTATTTTTCAACCCGCTGAAGAAGGCCCTCCTCCAGGGGAAGAAGCAGGAGCTCCTTTAATGATAAAAGAAGGGGTTTTAGAAAACCCTAAAGTGGATGCTATTTTTGGGTTGCATATTGGTTCTGGCTCTCCAGTAGGTACCTTATCGTATAAACCAGGAGGGGCTATGGCAGCAGTAGAGCGTTTTGTTGTAAATATAAAAGGAAAACAAACACATGGCTCTAGACCTTGGGGCGGAGTAGACCCTATCTATATTTCTGCTAAAATCATTGACGGTTTTCAAAGTATTATCAGTCGAGAATCCAATTTAACAAATGAGGCAGCAGTAATTACTGTGGGTAAAATCACCAGTGGTGTTCGATTTAACATCATTCCAGAAAGTACTGAAATGATAGGTACTGTAAGAACTCTTGACCCAGATATGAGAGAACTAATCATACGTCGTATGAACGAAATGGCTAGAGATATCGCAAAAGCTTATGGAGGCACTGCAACTATAGATTGGCGAAGTAATACTTTGATTACCTTTAATGATTTAGAGTTAACTCAACAAATGCTTCCTAGTTTGGAAGCCGCTGCAGGAAAAGAAAATGTGAAATTGGTAAAAGCTACCACTGGCGGCGAAGACTTCTCTTATTACCAACAAGTAGTTCCCGGATTGTATTTCTTTTTAGGAGGAATGACTCCTGGAAACACTCAAGCTTATCCACACCATACTCCAGACTTTATGATTGATGATAGCAGCATGCTTTTAGGCGTAAAAACATTTTGTCAATTGACTTTGGATTTTTTGGATGCGAAATAATAGGTACATAAAATGTTGCTTATTTTTTTATAAAATTAAAAACTTGTATTTCATTATCTCCAACTAATCGAATAAAATAAATACCCTTTTTTAATGAAGTAACTTGAATTGAAGATTTATCAATTAATGAACCCTCCATTACTACTCTTCCCAGAGTATCATATATAGAATAAGTTATCAAATTACCTGTAGAAAAATATAGAATATCCTCTACTGGATTTGGATATATTAAATTATTATCAATATTGTTTTCACCTATTGATAAGTTAGGATCACAACTATCTGCACTATAATTAACTACTATGTTGAAGGGTTCAAAAGGAGAAGCAAATACAGGTGTTGGGCCATAAACTACGGAAACATCCTGTATCCCTATAGGGTTTGTTGTTAAATCGATTTCTATATTTTCACAATTATTTAATTTGTCATTTGGGGTTTTAAATAATTCGGCTTCTGTGTATGTAGCATTAAATTCTGTTCTATAGCCCACATGATAATAATAAGCTCCATCTGCATCCCCTTGGCTAAAACTAAGATCTGGATAATAAATTAAAGGAAGCTGAGAATTCCAAAAATTAAATTCATCTCCAACAGGCTCTATATGTGGAACTAAATATTGATAATTAATGACAATTGGGGTTCCGGTAGCTTTATCAAATTCGTATACAAATAAATTGTTTTGACCAAATTGTGCTGTTCCATCTTGGGCAATCCAATTTTCCTCTTTATCATAACCTGTAACAATTAGATGATCACTACTATTTAAAGACTCCATAATGGTAAACCCATATACATCAAAATTATTTCCTGAAGTCGCAACCCACGAATTAGAAAACCCAATACCTCCTGTGGTATTATCTAATACTGTTACGGCAAAATAATGTGATATAGAATAATTACAAAGCATATAGATAAGATCCGTATTGGAATCATAATAAGCATCCACACTCACATCCATAGAGTTTCCAAAAAGATAACTTTGGTTCCAAATAAAATTTCCCTGAAAATCAATTTTAAGTGCCAAAACTGACTGCAATGGAGAAACAGAATCCGTTACACTCCCTGTTATAAAAAACCCATTACTTGTTTCTGTAATGTGATTTATAAAATCGTAATTCGGCATGCCATTCGAAATATTTGAGTCTAAATCTGTTGCCCATAAAAGGTTTAAATTAATATCGGTTCTTAATAAAAACCCAAGGTTGATACAGATTGGATCTACAGCATAGCAATCGCTATAAAATCCGCCAATTAAATATCCTGGGTCTGGATTATTATCCCCATCTGCATCACTTTCAGTATATACAATATGTAAGCCTCTTGAATTAAGGTTAGGAGTGACAATCTCATAATACATACCATTTTGGAGTATTCCAGTAAGGGCATCAATCGTTATTACATACACTTTTTTAATACCATTAACATCAACCGAACCGGTGGCTACGATTAAATTATTATGAATAAAAATGTCAAAACCTCTAATTAGTTGGTAAATTGGATGATCATAAGTATTTATCCATATTACAATTCCGTTTTGATCAACCCTTTTTAAAGTTAATTCTTCATTTTGCATAGCCGCATCAAAAAGGTTTCCAGCAACAATATAATCGTTAGTTCCATCTTCTAGGGGTTCAATATTTAGATCGTGATAATGTTTGTTGGCAACTCCAATACTTTTCTGAAAAGTAGTTTGCCCATAACTACAAAGTGCATAGTTTATAAAAAGGATATAAATGAATAATTTTGTTTTCATGATCCGTATAGCTTTGATTACTAAGTACATAAAATTAATAAAATTTTACAAACAATTGCACCTATTTGGATTTAAATTTTAATTCTTCAATTAAAAAATAGTTTTCAATGAATGATAGATAATAACCTTGTACAATAATGTAAAACATAGTATGTTTGTTTTATATCATTATTAAATTATGGAAGAAGCAACTCAAATTCTTAATTATGTAGCCTATTTATTACCCGCAATAGTTGTAGGAATTATAGCCTATTATTTTTTTAAAGGACATATTGCCAATGAAGAAGGGAGAAGAAGATACCTGATACAAAAAGATGCACAAAAAAACACAATCCCAATAAGATTACAAGCCTACGAACGCCTAACATTGTTTCTTGAAAGAATAGATCCTAATAAATTATTGATTCGTGTGAAACCTTATTCTGATGAACTTCAGAAGTACGAAACATTATTAATTCAGAATATAGATAATGAATATGAACATAATCTTACTCAACAAATTTATGTGAGCCCAGAATGCTGGAATATTATTATTGCTGCAAAAAATGCAACAACACAATTGATTAGGCAATCTGCAATGAATGAAAAAGTTGATAGCTCAGATAAGTTACGAGAAACTTTATTAAATCATTTTATGGGTGAAGTAACCCCCTCGAAAAAAGCACTTGATTATTTGAAGAAAGAGGTAAGTGAATCATTCTAATGAATGCTTAGTTTATTTTAAATAAATACAGCCAAACTATCGGTCTTTTACTCAATCACTATCGATTATTTTTTAACGAATTTAAAGGTTTGAAGTACTTTATTGTCAGCATAAATAACTAAAAAATACAACCCTTCTTTTAAGCAAGCTAAACTTATCGCTCTATTCTCCCAGCTATTCGCATCAAAATTCACTTTTTTACCCAAAACCGAATAAATTTCAAAATCTAATGATTCATTTAAATTTAATAAAGAATCTATATACAATTTGTCTGATACAGGATTGGGATAAATCGTAAATGTGTTTTTTAGCGAATAATCATCAACCGTCAACAAAACAGCTATACTTTGGGTTGTCTCAGTATAAAAGTCGCAAAAACCAGCATTTAAAGTAACGTTACAAACCCCTTCTTGGTTATATATATGAACAGGGTTCTCTTCATTAGACGTCGTTCCATCTCCAAAATCCCAAGAAAATTGATTAGCAAAAGTAGACGTGTTTGTAAAAGAATACGTTAATCCATTATGATTATAATCAAAACTTGCTATTGGGTCATAGGCTCCAATATTCCATAGAGACATATTATCAAAAACTACAATTTTAACGGCTTCTTTTAAACTATTAGCATCAGCCGTTGAAAGGCTCGAATTAAACGTAACTAGAGTTGGATCGTTTCTAAAAAGAGCAGTGTAAAATGTTAAGGCAGCAACATAAGTCCCTGCTATTGAAGGATGACTCCCGTCATTGCTATAAAGATTTATGCCAAGGTTATGATCTCTAATATAGCGCCATACAGCACCTACTGGAGCGGTTATTGCCCCATTATCCGTTGCCATAAAAAGATAACGCTCTCGTAATAAATCGTCCATTCCTTCATAGGTGCAAACAGGAGGCCAAAATTTACAATTACCAGCATCGCCATTTTCTCTACCCCAAGTCATATAAAAAGCTGTTTCTGCACAGGGATTATGTGTCAAAATACTATCATTTAATTTTCTTGCAAAGGGGTAAACCAATGTTTCTACATCGGCAATTGGAAGTGAAGGTCTTTGACTTTGTTCTTGTAAAACCACAAAATCCCAGTTTCCGTACTTTATTTTTTCTAGACTTACCGAATTTGTCGTATGCCCTTCTAAAGTATACCCTCCTGGAGTATTGGTGTCTGCTATTACCGTATTTCCTGTAGAAGCAGCTACATCTTCAAGAGTTTGAGCCAGATTATTAGCTGCGGTATAGCTATTCCCAAGAAATAATATGTTTTTTGTTTCTTGAGCTACTCCCTTCAGTGTTACTAAAAATATAATTAAAGCTATTTTATATACAGTCATTCTACTATCTCTATTTGGACAAGGTTAAATTTTATAATTTATAATTTTAAACAAAACGACATCAAGTTAATTGTTGTTTACACATTCCATTTTCATTTTGTAAAAAATCGAATTCTTATGCAGGTAAAATTAACAAGAAATCCAATCGTTTTTTAAATCCTCATAAACTTAGACTCTATGAGAATAGGAATTTATGAGGTTTACTAAAGACACTACTTATCTTTTAACTCATTAAAATCAATATTTTTTTTCCTTGCAAAGTCAAAGCCACTCTGCCACCATAGATGCATTTTATCTTTATTAAAAATTAAAGAATTGGTGGTTAATACCGTAGGAGTATAATAAAGGTCAATAATTACATCATTATGTGAAGCTGAGAATTTTCCAATTCGGATATTTTGCTTTTCTATTCTATCTACCATAAATTCATGCATATTTGTTATCAACGAAAAAACATTTCTTGAAGGCATTCTGTTATAGAAAGCAACTTCGGTTTCCAAAATAATAACATCTACTGTTGTAGCGCCACGTTTAATGGCTTCTTCTATAGGCACCATGCTCCCAAAGCCACCATCTGCATATTCACACCCATCTTTTTTCACCAAACTCATAAAAGGTGTATAATTACAGGAGATCCAAACCCAATCACAAAAATCTTTGTATTCAAAATCTTTTATGGACTTATATTCTACTTGGTTTAATGAAAAGTTAGAAACAGTAACGACGACATCTTTATTGCTGTCTTTTAGCAGTTCAAATTCATCAATAGTAATGGCTTTTGAAATAAGTTTTCGTAAACTTTTACTTTCACCAAAAGTTTTTCTACCTTGAATTAAATTTTTTAAAACATTAAAATGATTGATTCCTATTTCCATTTGACCATGCTTTTCTTTTTTTATGGTAAACGGACAATTATTAAATATACTCCTTTGATTTACTGAAGTATAAATATCTTTTATTTTTTGTGTTTTATTTAATGCTAAATGGCTAATTAACAAACTACCTGTAGAGGTTCCCACAAAAAGATCGTAATTGTGATTTAGTTCCTCTATTAAAAATTGAGCAACACCGCCAGCAAATGCGCCTTTGCTACCACCTCCCGAAATGACTAGGGCTCTCATATAAAAGGTTCTGGGTTAAATGATTTAGATCTTGAAATATAATAAAAAAATCCGTCATTTTAAATTCAATATTCATGTAGCATTCTGTTTAGAAAATTAAATGATTTTGAATCCAAATCCTTTCCAATTAAAATAAGTTGGTTTCGATAGTCTTCCTCCTCTAATAACCCCTTTAATATTGCTCTTGAAGATTTTTGAAAACGCCAATAATGATGCTGACCTGCATCTAATAAATTTAATAAAGTTGTATTGTCCCAAAAATTTAAATAACCAATATACTCAAAGGCAATTTCACGAATACTATGACCATGAATTGGTGATGTATATAACTTTAATTCCTCTATAAATTCATTTCTTTTAGAGGATTCATAATTTTCAGTTAGTAAAGCTAAAAACAACCAAAATTGTCGAATATTCTTGTCTTGAAATCCTTGTACATTTTTCATAAGATCTAAATACTTGATCTTTTCTTCGGGAAATGACACCCATAAATTCCCCATTGCCACCTCTTGTGTAACGTAAGAATCATCCTGTAATAAAGTCTCGTAATAAGTCTTTAATTCTTCGGGGACTTTGGTCAATGTTAAAGCTATCGCCTGCCTAACCAACAAATTATTGCTATTAAATGCTTTTTTGAATAAGGGAGTAGTAAGTAAATAAGGTTCTCCCTCAAGTTGATGAACAGCTTCTTGACCGATAAAATCATTGGGTAATGTAAGTGCTTTTTCTAAATCTTCAATTTTTAATGTAAGTGGAGTTTCACGTAATGCAGAAACTTTAAAATATTCGTTAATAAAAGGAGATTTTATAAGGGATTGAAAAGCTTGTTCAGACTTAAAAGCACTTTGCTCAAGCCAATCTTTTTTAAATTCTGTTAGCTCTTTTCCATAAACATTTTCAACTTCAGAAATAAAATCACCGGTAGTAACATTCTTAAATTGATATTTTTCCAGATAATTTTTAATTGCTTTTTTAAACACCTCCTCGCCTACTTTTTCATTTAAAATATGCAATGCCCAAGCCCCTTTTTCATAAAAGGTTAAAGAACTAGCATTAGCATTCACTAAAGCCTCTCCTTTCCCTTCATCACTTAAAGAACTTAGTTGTTCTGCAGATTGAAATAATTTCCAGTAATAATAATCCTCTCCAAAAATTTTACGTTCAGCCAAATGTGCGTAATAAGTTGCAAAGCCTTCATGCAACCAATGATGAAATCCTTCAGACTCAGTGACTAAATTCCCAAACCATTGATGGGCTAATTCGTGTGCATTAACATTTACATAATTTCTATCTATAAATCCTATAGTGTCCACTACAAATGCTTCTGAAAAGAAAGTAGCCGAAGTATTTTCCATTCCGGCATATAAAAAATCTTTAACAGGTACTTGTTTGTAATTTTGCCAAGGATAAGGTACCCCAATCTCCTTCTCTAAAAAATCGAAAATAATATCTGTATACCGATAGGTTGGTTCTACTTTATCAATATTCTGAGGTTTATAATACAGTTCAATAGGAATTCCTGAAGTTGAATTAAACGTTTTCTTTTTAAAATCACCTACTGCAAAAGCAACCAAATAACTAGACATGGGTTGTTCCATATCAAACTCCCAGATCTTAAGGTTTTCTTTTTTGTTTGTGCTTACTAATTTACCATTAGCTATTACTGTTTTATCGTTTGGAACTTTAATAGTAAGATCAAATTCAATTTTATCATTCATATCGTCTAAGCTAGGCAGCCAATGTGAGGTGTACTTTCCCTGTCCTTGTGTCCAAACTTGATCACCCGTGAAGTATAATGCTTGTTTCGGGGTGGCTTCATAGTTAAATGATACCGTATATTTTTTATTGGGTTTAAAATTTGAAACCAACCAAATTTTCTTATTTACTGACGTAATTGAAATATTATTTCCTGAATTTATTTTTAGTAGAATGATTCCAACCCCATCTAAAAAAATAGAATCACATTTTTTTAAGACTTCAAACGTATAGGTAGCTTTCCCAATGACTTTCTTCTCTGAAGTTATTGGCTCTATAAACGCCTCAGTTCTAATAATATCAACCCATTCGGTTTGTTGCGCAGAACCATAAAACCCAATTAATAGCAATTGAATTAAACATATATATTTAATATAAATTTCAATTAATTTCATCTTATGGTATATGAAAGTGGAATTATTAAAATGAAAAAAGGTTATTTTCGATACTCAAAAATAACCTTTTTAAAATGTATTAAGTATTAAGTTTAGTCTAAAATAATTTTTTTAGTTCCTGATCCTCTAGCATTTTCAATATTTATAAAATATATCCCACTTGACATACCCTTAAGGTTAAAACTATAGTTATTTAATTCTTCATTAGAATTAAAATAATACACTTTTACCTGTCTTCCTTCAATCGTATGAATACTTAATCTTGTATTTCCTTCAAGATTTTGAGTATAAATAGAGAATAGTCCATTGGAAGGGTTTGGATAAACCGAAATGTTATATTCAATTTCGTTGTTAACAACTTCTGTATTTAATATCTCTCCATAAACTATAGGATTATGACTTTTATTAATAATATGAGCATCAACATAGTATACTGGGTTATAACCATCGTTACAGTCACTACAGGTAGATCCTGATATACAATCTGGATTATTTGGATGGCAAAAGTCTTGGTAGGTTGGGTGAAAACGATAGTCTAAATCGATACCTGAGCCCGTATAATTTGTTAGGTCAAAAATGTCTGGAGGTGCAATTGCTCCAGGACACCAACCTGCTCTACTATATTGCCAAGTTCCTTGTTGTCCAGTACATCCATCAGGATTTGGGTTACAGTCATTCCATAAATTTTGTGTATATTCTTCATTTCCATTAATATCAATATAATGAGTTGCATTAAAAAACTCGGCTGCATTCCCTGTATTGTTAGATCCCCAACCATGACCAGTGTTTGAAACTCTTAAATGAGATGACTCAACTAAGGTTGAAAGTTCTGCATTATAAGTTTCGACAGGTTGTAAATCTGCTGGATTTCCAAAACTATATGATGCATCCCAAACTTCAACAACTCCACTATATGCATATTCTGGAGTTCCTTGACTATAATCAAAGTTAAGAGTTAATTGCCATCCACCTGTTCCCCAGGTATCGATAAACACTCTAAATTCTATTTCTCCTTGTAATAATGACATATAATCTGTAACATCAAGTTCGTGATTACACCCTACTCCATAAGGGGTTATATATCTAATAAGCTGAATCCAATTTCCATCAGGTGCTTTAACATCTATATGTGCCCAACGATCCCAATCATCACATCCTCCACTAATATTAGGGCATTCTACTTCTAAAGATGCATTTAAATTATTATAAGCTCCTACAAACTGAGGTAACGTATAAGTTCCATAATACCATCGGCTATTTTCACCCCCAAATTCAATTACAACATCTTGAAGACTTGCAACTGTTTGTGAGGAAATATCACTTGTTACTTCAATATTTTTAGTTAAAGTAGTAGTATTGCCATTATCAAGAACCGCATTAATATTTATGGTATAATCACCATAAGAAGGAGGTGTCCATAAATAATAATAAAATCCATTTTGCTCTACAGCAGTATAGGTATTACCTTCAATCTCTAAATTTACTTCCTGAATCTCAAGAAGACCCTCTGGAATATCAATAGAAGCATTAACATAAATTGGATAACTTTTTAAAGATTCCATTTCAATTGAAAAATCTTCTGTTAAACGCGTATAAACTTCTGGATTATATGTAGATAAATCCAACACCTCAAAAGATTGAAATTGTTCTGTGGGATAAAAATTTGAATCCCCTACCTGCAAAGCTTTAACCTCTACTATTCCTGGAGTTCCAGTTAACGAAATAGTGTTTCCGTTTACAGTAGCAGGTCCAGAAACAATCTCGAATGTTACTGGCAATCCTGAGTTTGAAGTAGCAATAACATCAAAATCTGGTGAATTTGTCCCTTTAAATGGAATAGGATCAAATGTAATTATTTGATTTTCTTGCCCAGTAGCCGCACCATCATTTTGATAAAAAACCAACTCACCAGTATGTATATTATCACCTGTATTCGTATTCGTTAAATACTTTACCTGAACATATCTAACAGCAACAGCCCCAAAGTAAATTTCTTTTATAGAAACATCTTCTCCATCTATCCAAATAAATTCCCCCGCAGCATCCATCACGCCCCAGTTTACCCCATCAGCACTTAGGTAAATTTCATAGGTCAAAGCTTTTTCATTAGGACTTGCAGAATTTGGCAAATAACTAAACCCAGTTACATCATAATTACTCCCTAAATCTACTTCTACAATACCGGGTAGTGAATATCCATTGGCATTATACAAGGCCCACCAAGTAGCAGGGTCTTCATCAAAGGCATGAGTTATTGGGTGATTAGTATTATCACTACTCACATATTGAGCATTATAATTATTTTGTGGTATTACTGTTATTTGAGAGAAAGCACTCAAAGAAAAGCAAATAAATAATACAAATAGTAATGTTTTTTTCATTTTCAAGAATTTTAAATTTGTTTCAAGCGACCAAATATAGCATATTAAAGAAATAAAACATTTCTTATTGAAAAATAAATAAACATATAAAATTCAGTATCATTAAAACCTTAACACTTTGAGACTTTAATATTCAAAGAAACCTATTTATTTTTTCGAAATATGTAAATATTTCTTTCACTGAAATCTAAATATAAGTCCCTTTTCTAACATGTTTTATTACTAATGTTTTAACAAAAACAGTTAAATTCGTTGTATGAATCCTGTTTTTTTTCAAACTCCCATAGACTATCTTAAAGGTGTTGGCCCCAATAGAGCTGACCTCCTTAAAAAGGAGTTAGGAATACATACCTTTCAAGATTTGCTTAACCTATTCCCTAATCGATATATAGATCGCACTCAATTTTATAAAATAGCACAACTTCAAAAAACAAATGCTGAAGTTCAATTAATAGGAAAGCTTACACATATTAAAACGGTAGAACAAAAAAGAGGAAAACGGCTGGTAGCTACATTTGTAGATGATTCTGGTAAAATGGAATTGGTTTGGTTTCGAGGTCATAAATGGATCCGAGAAAATTTAAAATTGAATACTGCTTATGTTATCTTCGGAAAAACAAACTGGTATAACGGATCGTTTTCTATGCCCCATCCAGAAATGGAATTGTTAACTGATTATGAAAAAAGTTTGCGGCCAGTCATGCAACCAGTTTATCCTTCTACTGAAAAATTAGCGGCTAGAGGTATAACAAATCGAGTGATAAATACCTTGATGCAACAACTGTTTTTAGAAGCCAAAAATAGCATTGCAGAAACCCTCTCAAAACCCCTTTTAGAAACCTTAAAATTATCACCAAAAAAAGAGGCCATTTTAAATGTTCATTTTCCCCAAAACCATGACCTTTTAGCAAGAGCTCAATACCGCCTAAAATTTGAAGAATTATTTTATATTCAACTGCAATTAATTCGAAAAAACCAACTTCATAAAGCAAAAATAAAGGGTTATCCATTTCCAAAAGTAGGGGAGAATTTTAATACTTTTTTCAAAGAACAATTGCCCTTTAATTTAACCAATGCGCAAAAGCGAGTTATCAAAGAAATTAGAAACGATTTAGGAAGCAAGGCACAAATGAATCGTTTATTGCAAGGAGATGTTGGTTCTGGCAAAACCATTGTAGCCTTAATGTCAATGTTAATAGCTATTGACAATGGTTTTCAGGCCTGTTTAATGGCTCCAACTGAAATTTTGTCAGCCCAACACTATAATGGTTTGCTGAAATTGTGTAACGAACTGAAACTCAGTATTTATATTCTTACTGGTTCAACAAAAACTTCAGATAGAAGAAAAATACACGAAAAACTCGAAAATGGTGAAATTGACATCCTAATAGGCACTCATGCACTGCTCGAAGATAAGGTAAAATTTAATAACTTGGGCTTTGCCATCATAGACGAACAACATCGTTTTGGAGTAGCTCAACGTAGTAAATTATGGCACAAAAACAAATTCCCTCCTCACGTCTTGGTGATGACTGCAACACCCATTCCTAGAACCCTTGCCATGAGTGTTTATGGAGATCTTGACATCTCCATAATTGACGAACTTCCACCGGGCAGAAAAGCAATCAAAACTGTGCACAGATTTGATGCAAATAGACTGCGTGTTTTCAGGTTTATAAAAGACGAAATTTCTAAGGGCAGACAGGTCTATATTGTGTACCCTTTAATACAAGAATCTGAGGCATTAGATTATAAAGATTTAATGGATGGCTACGAAAGTATTTCGAGAGAGTTTCAGAAACCCAACTATCAAATTTCTATTGTTCACGGAAAAATGAAACCCCAGGACAAAGAATTTGAAATGAATCGTTTTATTAAAGGAGAAACTCAAATTATGGTTGCTACTACGGTAATCGAAGTTGGAGTTGATGTTCCTAACGCTAGTGTTATGGTAATTGAAAGTGCTGAACGATTTGGTCTTTCACAACTACACCAACTACGTGGACGTGTAGGTAGAGGTGCAGACCAGAGCTATTGTATTTTAATGACCAGCCATAAATTATCTGAAAATGCTCGAACTCGCCTAGAAACTATGGTAAAAACAAGTGATGGTTTTGAAATTGCCGAAGTTGACCTTAGACTTAGAGGCCCTGGAGACCTTATGGGCACTCAACAAAGCGGTGTTTTAAATTTGAAAATTGCTGACATTATTAAAGATCACGAAATATTAAAACTAGCGAGAAGTTATGCTTCACAAATTTTAAAAAATGACCCTTCTCTATCATTACCAGATAATCTCCCCGTAAAAAGCACTTATATTCAATTAACCAAGTACAAAAACATTTGGAATTATATTAGTTAAGTAATTTTTATCCAAATAATTTTATCGCCAACAAACTACAGATCATCTAATTACACACTTACTTCTACAGGATTTTCTTATATTACAACAACTAAGAATTATCATGAAATTTCATTAAAGTTTAAAACTATGAAAATCTCAATCAAATTTTTCGTTTTAGTATTTTGTATTCATTTTCTTAATCAAGCTCAAGCTCAGGAACTTAAAATCAATCAGATTGAGGAAACTGAACTGAGTAAATCTTCAAAGAGTGGTCGTTATGCGGGTACATTTACCAACGGAAATAATTTTAAGGTACTCTACCTTACTTCAACAAAAAAAGAAGGCATACAAATTGACCAATATGATTTTGATACTTCCTTAAAATTTAGTGCTATGGAAGGTGTTTTTGTTAATGATAGCGATGCATCTAAAGAATTTGTCTGGTATATTCCGAAAGAAAAAATTAATACCATTGTTCCCGACAATAAAGAATTTATCAAAGCAACTTCGGCATTTGGCGGGGGTATGAAAATGTATTTAGGATATTATAAAAAATCGTATTATTTAAATATCTATACAGGGATGACCTTTGTTGAAGAAAAGAAGCTAAAACCTAAAACTGGAGATATTTGGAGAATCCTTCCAAGTGGATTCAAAACCCTAACCCAAGTAGAAGCAATAAGCACCGATGCTGGTTTTGCAAGGGAACAAGAAAAATATGGAAATCCTTTAATTGCACCTGCTGATACTCCTATTTTGGCAGCAGGAGTAATTACAGAAAAGATAAAAACGAAAGGTCCTTGGAAAAGTCACGGAAATAGAATAGCAGTACTTGCAATAGATGGCGCTAACTTTGACGCTACTAAATACAATATTTATCCATTACCCTACTCTGCAATGGTTATGGGTGCAGGACTAGGCCAGTCCGATAACCTATGCTCCTTATTTGCTCCATTAAATGCTCCATCAACCGTAAAAGAACTCCAACATTTTAGATGGAAAGAACAAAAAGATCAATTTACATTAATGCGTTTTAGTGATAATTATGAATTAGTTGACTCTATAACATACACCAGTGATTTATTGTGGGGTAGTTTCCATATACTCAATGGTAATGGATCAACAGTAATTATAGGACTAGGGAAAGCCTCCTATGATGGATGGGCCAGGAATGCTAATGGTATTATGCTCAAAAAAGTGGAGGATATTCAAATTTCACAATTCATAGATGGTGAATTAATTTTTTCAAAAACATATACAAAAGATCTATTAGAAAGCAAAATAGTTGTTCCTGAAGGTGAAAAAGTGAAAAGTGTTTTTGGGCAACCCCATAAAGAATATTTTAAAGAAATAATTCCATTAGCTAACGGAGATTCTTTTGTGCTAGCACAATCTGGTTTTGGCACTTATGCTCTTCAAATCTCACCTTCAGGAGAGTTGACGGCGTATTATAGAATTCCAAGAGTAAATAACAAAGGGAAAAGTGGGCTTTATAATTATCAAATAAATATTAAAGGAAATGAAATATATCTTGTTTTAAATGAACAACTTTTCGAATTTTCAAATGACACTCAAATTGAAACATCAACAACAAGATTAGCTAATAGTGCCGGAAGTTTCACTACCACAACAGTCAAAAAATTGAATGAGGTCTTTTTACAATCTCATGTTATCAAGATCAATACTAAAACCCATAAAATGAGTAATCGAGTTATTATGGATGGCGAAATTTTTTATACTATTGGAAGCTATCCTGCTATTTTTACTGAAAATGCTATTTATTTTACTGGAAGAGATAAAGGACCAAAAGGGAAGAAAATATTTCTAGCTAAAATAGATTTTGAATAAAATATAAGCGGCATTAAAATAACCCACCCTGAAAAAAATCAGAATGGGTTTAATACATAAAATAAAATTTGATTATAAATTTTCTAGCTCTTTCAATAGTCTTTCAGAATTTGCTTTCACATTAGGCGGAGGGTTTAATGCTAACGATTTTTTTAAGTATTTAATAGCATTCTTTTTATCGCCCATAGTTTTATAACATTCCCCTAAACTATCATGAACATTTGCGTTTTCCGGGTTATCTTTTACATTTTTTTTAAAGTATTGCAAGGCTTTATTAAAGTCTTTTGCTGCCATTAATTGATAGCCTAAGGTATTTAATTGGTTCATGTTTGCCATACTAGAAGCCTCATCCATTAATTTAGTATACTCTTCTGTATTTCCTTGTTTATTGAGTATTTGGCCTTTTAAAGCAAGGTTGCTAAATGTTTTCTGACTATAGAATTGTCCCGAAATAGCGTTATTTACCCAAACCAATGCTTCGTCAAGATCTCCTCCATTATTCAAAGAAAATCTAGCTGCATTTTCCCAATTTTGGCGACCAAATCCAGCAGTGTTTTGAAGTTTATGTCTAATGTCTTTTAAAACAATAGTTGTTACATCTACTTCAATTTTAAAAGGTATCTGTTTCTTTTCCCAATTTAGTACCACTGTAGCAGAATCGCCTTTAACATCAATAAAATCATAAGTCAGTAATTCTGTATGTGAGATTGTATTTGAACTTACATCAACCCTTAGTGCATCTTCAGACATCTCATAAAAAAAACTACCCCAAGCTGTCGAATTGTTAGAAAAAATAACCGTGGCAGCTCCGTCTTCATTGACAATCATATGCAATCCATAGGTTCCAGCAGCAAGGGCTTTACCTTCTATAGTTATGTTATTTGCAAAAGTTATGGTAGTATTTTCATTAGCGCCTGCACGCCAAGGAGATTCTTTAGCCGTTCCAAAACCTAAATTATTCATTCCATAAGGTACTAATGCCCCCCAAATTTCTCGTTCATTAACACTAGGACGAGAATAGGTAATACTAATGTCCGTAATACCAACACGTTGTGAGATTGTAGCCATTTGACTTCCTCTTGGCGTATTGAGCTGTGCAAAAGTTGTACTACTTGTAAAAAGTAAAAACAACAGAAAAACTTTGGTAATGTACTTTTTTTTCATTGTGATTAATTTTAAATGGTTTATTCACACAAGATAGAAATCAACTTTAGAGTAAGTTGTTAGCATAGTGTTAATTAACTACACTTTATGAAAGACCGTATTTGCTCAGAGTTATAAATCTCTTTAATAATGATATAGAAAATGATTTAATAAATACAAGTTGTAGTATTTTTCTTAAGGATTGTTTCCATCTTACATATTTTATGTAAATTGCTTGAAACCATTATTTTATAATTATGAAAAAATCAATCATTTTCCTTTACGGTGTACTTTCATATCTTGTATTTTTTATAGCTTTTCTATATTCTATCGGATTTGTAGGTAGATTATTAGTCCCAAAAGATGTTAATATGGGAATGGAATCTAATATTACGGAAGCAATAATTATTAATCTATTACTTCTGAGTGTTTTTGCCATACAACATACTATCATGGCAAGACCAACATTTAAGAAATGGTGGACCACTATTATAAGTCCAGCAATAGAACGCAGTACTTTCGTTCTTCTTACCAGTTTAATATTATTATTGATATTTTGGCAATGGAGACCCATGACCGATATGGTTTGGGATGTACAAAACGAAACATTTGCTTTAGTTATAAATATAATATTTTGGCTAGGATGGCTTATTGTATTTCTTTCCACATTTATGATCAACCATTTTCATCTTTTTGGTTTAGACCAAGTGTATAACAATCTTAAAAACAAGCCTCCAACAGGTTTGAATTTTAAAGAAATATTTTTTTACAAGTTTGTAAGACACCCTATAATGACTGGGTTTATAATTGCATTCTGGGCAACACCCACTATGACAACTGGCCATTTATTATTTGCTGTAGTTACCACTCTTTATATCATAATTGCCGTTAAATATTTTGAAGAAAAGGATCTTAAAAATGAAATTGGAGAAGCTTATGAAAGCTATCAAAAAAGAGTTCCTATGTTTTTCCCTTTTACTAAATTTAATAAATCAAAAAAGTAGAAATAAAAATGTCAATCATTGATTAAGGTTTCAAAAACTCAACTGATTAATATTTACACTTATTTGCTTATTTTAGTGAAAAATAATTTATGCGTTTTCATAAAAACAAAACAGGAATATTATTCTCTTTATTAATAACTTTATTTTTTTACTCTGAGGCTCAATCTCAATACACCATCAATAGTGAGTTTGGAAATTTAACAGAATGCGATACAGTCACCTCTGGTATCTATATTGTTTGGTGGGACAACAACTGGGATCGACAAGCAGAAGCAGAATTATTATTATCGTATATGAATAATTATAGAGATGTATGCTTAAACGATCTTGGAATGCAGGATCCTCCAAATCCTACCGATGGTTTTTATTACAATGTCTATTTACATCAATCTGGAGATGTTTTTCCTGATGGCTGGGGAAATGGTCAAGGAACAGATACCAATGGATACCCTTATCTTACGCTACCTATAGGTGCCCATAATGATTGGATTAATGTGGGCCATGAAACTTTTCATGTATTTCAATATAGTGGCACATCACCAGGTTTTGAATATGCCGGAGATAGCCAATGGTACATTGAAGCTGCTGCCAATTGGTTTGCAGCCATTCAAAACCCAAACGATGACAGGGCTTTTCTAGAAGCTGAATCTTTAGTGAGACTTCCCCACGTAGCATTATGGCTAAGTTATGATAATTTTCCATCGACTTACCCACAAAACTGGCAGCGTTATGTACATCAATATGCACTTGCTTTATTTCTATACTATTTAAGTGAACATACCGATGTCCCAGATAATTTAATAACTGATGGATTATATGCTGGGACTACCGAATTACCTCAAGAATATTTTTTTAATCAAATTGGAGGCTCTATTTTCAGAAATCATTTTATTGATTGGGCGGCACATATGACCAATCATTTTGATTTTTTACCAGACAACCAAATCAATCGTTTTGAAATAGAATGGGAAGACTATGCAGACCCTTTAGATGACAATGAATTTATTGCTGTTTATCAAGATACAGGAAGCAACGGTTGGTTTCGACCTGAAAATGAAGTTTCCACAACCGCTTGGTCTTACAATACTTATAAAATAAATAATGAAAGTAATGACTTCTACACTTTCGATTTGAATAGTGATATGTTTGGCAGCTCTGGATCTCCCTCCTATTTTCAAGGTAAAATTGTAGTGCAAAACTCAGTTACAGGCACTACTTTTTATGATCTTGAGATGAATTCAAATCAAGAAGGGTCGATTACACTAAACCTGAGTCCAGAGGATCATACCGTATATTTTATCGTCGCTTCTTTGCCAGAAGTTTTTACGAATGTGGAACAAATTTTTTCTTACGAAATCAATATTACCAAAGGAATTTTAGGGCTAGATGACCTTCAGAACAATACAACTTCAAAGGAGATTATTGGCAGGTTTGACATACTTGGAAGAAAGGTTACAGAAAACTTCAATGGTATTCAAATTATTCTTTTCGAGGACGGTTCCACTAAGAAAACTTTTACATTAAAAAAATAAACCAAAACACCTATGCTTAATAAAATAAAAAATAAGTTATTCCTTTCTGTTGCACTATTAAGTCTGATTCTCTTAAGTAACTGTAAAGAAGGACCACCTATAGAAAGTGGAGACTTTAAAAAATCAGATTTAGTAGAATTAACCACGCTTGACTCCACTTTCAAACTGGACATTAGGTATGCTTCGAGCAATAATATTGTTGGTAAACCTGTCTATACAGAAGCAAGAGCATTCCTTCAACAACCTGCTGCATTAGCTTTGGTAGAAGTAAATAATGAATTAAAATCGCTTGGATATGGGTTGATGGTTTTTGATGGATATCGACCTTGGAGTGTTACTAAACTGTTTTGGGATATTACTCCAGATGAAGACAAGAAATTTGTAGCGGATCCAAAAGATGGCTCACGCCATAACCGAGGATGCGCTATAGATTTAAGTTTATATGAACTCTCTACAGGAAATGTAATTGAAATGACAGGAGAATATGACGAAATGAGCGAGCGTTCTTATCCAAATTACAAAGGTGGAACAGCAAAACAACGAGAAATGAGAGATTTATTAATAAGTAAAATGGAAGCCCATGGTTTTAGTGTTTATGAATTTGAATGGTGGCATTTTGATTATAAAGACTGGAAAACGTACCGGATACAGAATATTCAATTTTCGGAAATAAAATAAAACATATCCAAAATTTTAAAAATTTACTCGGCCAGTAATTCCTCAACAAAGCTTTCAAATTCCTTTTTAAATTCCAAATACTTTTCCCCAGTTGCCGGCCCGTTAAAACCAGTGTGAATTTTACGTACCTTCCCTTTTTTATCTATAAATATAGAGGTTGGATACGATAAAACGTGGTTGAGCATGGGTAGTTTTTCGTTTGCTTTTTTCTTATTGGTAGTCCCGTATTGTGCTAATAAAACAGGATAAGGAACTTGCAATGCGTGTTTTAATCGATTGATTGCCAATAAGGCTTTTTCTTCCGTTTTAGCATATTCAAAAGAAAGGGCGATAAACTCCACATCTTCATTAGTTTGGTTCTCTAAAAATTCTATATAATATTTCGTTTCATCTAGACAATTGGGACACCAAGTTCCCATAATCTGTACAACGACCACTTTATTTTTAAATCGATCATCTGTTAAAGAAATTAGCTCACCCTCTGAATTTGGAAATGTAAAAGCAAGTTGATCATATCCTTCTTTTAAGTAGGTAAGAGATGTTGCAGAAGGCAATTCGAAATTTTCGTTTCGATGCACTACAAAAGGTTCTTGCCAATGGTTTCCACTATAGAAAACACCTGTCATCGTACTGTCTGTCACCTTTGCTTCAAACAAAAATGCATGTGCCCCATCGAAAGTGGAAAGTTTTAATGAATCTCCATCCATTATACCTTCTAAATACCTATAATCTCCAGTTGTAGTTCTAAATGTACCTGTAACTTTATTTCCTTCTTGAGTAAAGATTCCTTTGGCTATATACTTATCCTCCTCTGAATTTGGACTAAATACCGTTTCCCAATTTCCACTGATATTCGTTATTGGTTTTATTGAAGTTTTAAAACGAGTATTATTACCAAAAGTCATAACAAATGGCACTACTCTATTTAAACTTGGTTTAATAAAATCGCCTTTTATCAATTCGGAAGAAATCATTTTCCCTTTAAATACCCCTTCAAAAACTGGAGTTTGTATCACAATTGAATCACCCATAATAGAGATATCACTCACTTCAATTCTTTCTTCAGCATTATGTATTACCAATATAGTATCATTGAGTAATTCAAAAATAAAGGGCAATTCTTTTTCATCTTGAACTTCTAAAACGGCTCGCCATAATCCATTCTTTAAATAATTTTCTTTTGTTTTATCTTTAGAATTAGATTCGTTTTTACAAGCAGTAATTAAGAATATTCCTACAAACAAAAGAACAATATATTGAGTAAAATTTTTCATAAAATTAATATTTAGAAATCTTTAGTTCGAAAGTATGAAAAATCTTTACATAAAAGTTGGTAAATGTTATCTTTGCGGATTGTAACAAAATGTAAGCAAGTGAAGATTTCATATAACTGGTTAAAACAATTTATTAAAATTGATTGGGATGCCGAGAAAACAGGAGAGTTATTAACCGATTTAGGACTGGAAATAGAAGGAATAGAACCTTTTGAGACTATTAAAGGAGGACTTAAGGGTATTGTTGTAGGTCATGTTTTAGAATGTAATCAACACCCTAATGCGGATCGATTAAAAGTAACCAAGGTTGATATTGGAGAAGGAGAATCTATACAAATTGTTTGTGGAGCTCCTAATGTTGCAGCCGGACAAAAAGTACCTGTTGCTACTATTGGGACTACGTTATATGATGACGATGGAAATCCTTGGAAAATAAAAAAAGGGAAGATAAGAGGAGAGGAAAGTTTTGGTATGATTTGCGCTGAAGACGAATTAGGTTTGGGCAAAGGTCATGACGGAATTATGGTACTAGAAAAACACTTAACACCTGGAACTCTTGCTACAGAAGTGTTTGATGTTGAAAACGATCAAGTATTCGAAATTGGGTTAACACCTAACCGAGCAGATGCTATGAGTCACTGGGGAGTAGCACGTGATTTAAAAGCTGGGTTATTACGCAAAGAGATTTCACTTGAATTAATAACACCTTCTACCAGTAGTTTTAAAGTTGAAAACCGAACACTTAAAATTGATGTTCAGGTTGCAGACAATTCATTAGCACCAAGATATTGTGGTCTTACTATTAGCGATTTAAAAGTTGGGGAATCTCCACAATGGCTACAGAATAGATTAAAATCGATTGGCTTAGCTCCTATTAACAATATAGTAGATGCTACCAATTATGTGTTGCATGAGCTAGGGCAACCCTTACACGCATTCGACAGCAATAAAATTGCAAGTAATAAAGTTGAAGTTAAAACTCTTGCTAAAGACACAAAATTCACCACATTAGATGGTGTTGAGCGTACTCTACATGAAGAAGATTTAATGATATGCGATGGAGATAAGCCCATGTGTATTGCAGGAGTATTTGGTGGAATTGATAGTGGTGTTACTAAAGATACGACTAGTATCTTTTTAGAAAGCGCTTATTTTAACCCTGTGAGTATTAGAAAAACTGCTAAGCGTCACGCTTTAAATACCGACGCCTCTTTCCGTTTTGAACGTGGCATAGATCCTAATATTACCAAATATGCATTATTAAGAGCAACGCTTTTAATTCAAGAAATTGCTGGAGGTAAAGTAACAAGTGACATTATAGACATTTACCCAAAAAAGATAGAAGATCATCAAGTGTTTTTAAATTTGGAGAACACAAAAAATCTAATCGGTGAAGAAATTCCTAGAGAAATTATTAAATCGATCTTGACTTCACTCGAAATAAAAATTAATAATATCACCGAATCTGGATTAGGCATGACCATTCCAGCCTTCAGAAATGATGTTACCAGAGAAGCAGATGTTATTGAGGAAATTCTTCGGGTATATGGCTATAACAATATCCACTTTACCGAAAAATTAAACGCTTCTATTTCAGTAACACAGGTTGTAGAAGATTATCAAGTACAGAACAAAATTGGCTTACAACTTACCGCTTTAGGCTTTCATGAAATGATGGGTAATTCGCTTACTTCTCCTAAATATATCGAACTGAGTGAAGATTTAAAAGTGGAGCATAATATTGAAATGCTTAATCCGCTAAGTAATGATTTATCAGTGATGCGCCAATCCATGTTATTCAACTCTCTGGAAGCTTTATCCTATAACACCAACAGAAAAGCTGGGGACATTAAGTTGTTTGAATTTGGAAAAACATACCATAAATATACAGAAGGCAGAGAAGAACCTAAGCATTTAACTTTATTAGTTTCTGGCACTAAATCTGAAGATAATTGGGCAGTAGCGGCACAAAAAAGTGATTTCTTTTATTTTAAAGGAATTATAACAACCATTTTAGAAAGATTAGGAATAGATTCTTATTCTGAAAATAGTTTTAAAAGCGATGTGTTTTCTGAAGGTTTATCCTTTTCAAAAAATAAAAAGGATTTGGTAGAGTTCGGAATTATTAAAAAGAATATTTCCAATACTTTTGGAATAGATGCAGAGGTTTTATATGCAGATTTTCAATGGGATGCTATATTAGAAGAGATTACAACCGAAAATTTTAAGTTACAATCGATTCCAAAATTTCCTAAAGTAAAACGAGACCTTGCCTTGTTATTGGACAATACTGTATCGTTTAATGAACTGCAAGAAGCAGCGATAAAAACTGAAAAACATTTACTTAAAAAGGTAACCTTATTCGATGTTTATACCGGTAAAAACCTTCCTAGCGGAAAGAAATCATACGCTTTGAGTTTTACCATACAAGACGACAAAAAAACACTTACCGATAAGCAGATAGATAAGATTATGAAAAAGCTTCAACTGCGTTTTGAAAAGGATTTTGGAGCTAGTTTAAGGTAAAAAAAGGTTATACGTTTATTTGTTGAATTGTTGTCTTTGCGAGTAGTTTTTGCAACGAAATAATAACTTCAAGTATAGGAATAAGTTTTATGAGATTACTTCTCTCCGTTCAAAAAGATAGTTGTCGCATAAATTACGTCTACAATTCAGGCAAAACTATTCCATCAACAATATGAAAAAAACCATTTTTATGGTAAAAATCGGTTGCTGAAATCAATGAAGTATTTCCTTGTGAACCTACTAAAACTAATTGATCGTTTTCTTCTTTAACCTCTAATTTTTCACCTTGCAAGGTCGTATAGTATACCGTACCTCCATTGCGCTCAACCGCTTTTTTTATCGAATGACTATCCACTCTTCCTGGGATCACGTGATACTTGATAATCGCTGTTAATTGTTTAGATTTTGAGGCATCAAAAATAGAATCATGTTTTGCTTGCAATTCTGAAAATCCATTATTTGAGATTGCAAAAACAGTAATCATTTCTTCAGCTTCTAATGAATTATTTATGGCCTCATTATTAAGCGCCCTTTTTAATAATGATAAATCTGAAACCTCAGCAATGTTATCGATTAATGATAAAGAGGAAGAAAATGTATTTCCCCTCCATTCTTTAGTCACGGTTTCATTATCTTTTTTCGTATATTTTTGAGCAGTAACCGTATATCCTATTATTACTATTACTAAAAGGAATGTATGTTTTTTAAGAATCATACTGTTTTTTATTTGTAAATGTACATTTTTAAATTTCAAATGAGGTTATACTCTTCCTGCAATTCGGTCTTTTGCCAATTGTAAAATGATATGAAACTGATCTTCTTGGTTAATTTCTGAATTATCAATTTCAATAGCATCCTTTGCTTTTACAAGCGGAGAATCTTTACGAGTTGTGTCCATCAAATCCCTTTTCTGAACATTTTCTAAAATAGCTGTATAGGTGACATCATCGCCTTTCTTCAACAATTCATCATAACGACGATTGGCACGAACCTCAGCATTAGCATTCATAAATATTTTCAATTCAGCATTTGGAAAAACAACAGTACCAATATCACGTCCATCCATTACGATGCCTTTTTCTATTCCCATTTGGTGCTGAATTGCAACTAATTTTTTTCTAACTTCTGGTAATGCTGAAACAGGGCTTACAAAATCTGAAACATACATGGTTCTTATTTCCATCTCAACATTAGCACCATTCAGATATACTTCAGGCTTACTATTGGGATTCTCTTTTTTAAACTCAATTACAATTGACGGTAGTGCATTCAATAATGATTTTTTATCAAATTTAATTTTAGATAAAAAATCGTTTTGCAATGCAAAAAGTGTAACCGCTCTATACATAGCACCTGTATCGACATAAATATAGCTTAGATAATCTGCAAGTTGTTTTGCAACTGTACTTTTTCCTGTAGAAGAATAACCGTCAATGGCTATGGTGATTTTTTTCAAAATAGTGTATTTATTACTTTCAAAAAAAGTTTATTGAAGGTCTAAATTTAAACCAAAATAACTAGTTGCAGCTGCAACACTAAACTTGGAATATGTATAACTCAACCTAAGTTTGTTTAATTTTATTGAAAACCCTGCACTAATTCCTGCAAATGCTCTTTTTTCTAGAATTCTAAGTTCTTCTCCTCTTCTAAAATTATAGCCTAACCGAATATTAAATCCCTTATCTGGAAATAACTCAATCCCAACTATAGTATGTCTAAACACATTATCGATAAAATTAATTTTTTCTTCTTTTACATTCCCTTCTAAATCAATTTCTTCTCTATTAGGATTAGAAAATGCTATATTCCAGATTTGCATATTCTCGAAGGTTAGATGCCATCTAATCGGGATATTTTCGAAAGTTTGGGAAATTCCAAAAATTAATTCGAAAGGGATTGGCTCATATATTTCATCATAGGTAGTAATTTGAGTTCCTATATTCCTAGCAACTCCAGCTATATTTAAATCCCAATCTTCATAAACATACATCATACCAATATCTAAAGCTACACCAAATGAGGAATATTGCTCTAAAGTAGAAGAAATAAATTTTACATTTCCTCCCAAATGAAAGTTTGTGAAAGCAATATTTCTAGCATGTCCTAAAGACAATGCTACTTCTCCCCCACTAAAACTATTGGTTTCGTTTCCTTGTTCGTCATATCCCTCAAAAGTTCCATAGTTAACATAAGTCACCCCCGCATGAATTACCTGTGTTCGTCTATCCCATGAATAAGCATAGGCGGCAGAACCATAATTTACATCCCCAATATAGTTTACATAATTTACAGAAAGTTGATTATCCATTTCGGGATTAATACTCGCAGGATTTACCAATGCCTGTGTAGGGTCGTAATCGTAATTAGTAATCACTTTACCTCCTAATGCTGCCATACGAGGTGAGGTTGTCAAATTTAAAAATTGATAGGTAGAACTACCACCAACTTGAGCTTGCGCAAATAAAGATGAGAATAAAATAAATAAAATAATTACCCTTTGGTTCATGAACGCAAAATACCTTTTCCTGAAAGTTTAAACGACTACAAGTATAATTTATTTTGATGTATTAAAAAACCTTATGAGATATGTTTTACAACAATGTTTTAGCATCTTTAACTTTTTGCTTTGTTAATGCTAAATCCAAAACTTGACTCATATCCTTAACGTAACTAAATTTCAATCCTTTTAAGTATTCAGGCTTAATCTCTTCAATGTCTCTTTTGTTATCTTCACAAAGTAAAATTTCTTTAATATGAGCTCTTTTTGCTGCAAGAATCTTTTCTTTAATCCCTCCTACTGGCAAAACTTTTCCACGTAATGTAATTTCACCTGTCATGGCAAGGCTCTTCTTTACTTTTCGTTGTGTAAATAACGACACTAAAGACGTTAACATGGTGATACCTGCACTAGGTCCATCTTTTGGAGTTGCTCCTTCTGGCACGTGAATATGCACATTATATTTACTAAATATGCTTGAAGAAATCCCTAACTTATCTGCGTTAGCTTTAATGTATTCCATGGCTATGGTTGCAGATTCTTTCATTACTTTCCCTAAATTTCCAGTTAAAGTAAGTGTTCCTTTTCCTTTAGATATAATAGATTCGATAAATAATATATCACCTCCAACACGAGTCCAAGCCAATCCTGTTACCACTCCTGCTACTTCATTATTTTCATATTTGTCACGCTCTAATTTTGGACCGCCTAATACTTCTATAATAATGTCGTTGGTTACTTTTTTAGTGTATTCCTCCTCCATCGCAATTTTCATTGCTGCATAACGCACCATTTTTGCCAATTGCTTCTCTAGACCCCTCACACCACTTTCGCGAGTATATCCTTCAACAATTTTTTCTAATTGAGCTTTCCCTATTTTTAAATCGTCATTTGTAAGTCCGTGATCTTTTAACTGTCTAGGCAATAAATGTCTTTTTCCAATTTCTACCTTTTCTTCAATGGTATATCCAGAAACATTTATGATTTCCATTCGATCTCTTAATGCTGGCTGTATATTTCCTAAACTATTTGCTGTAGCAATAAACATAACTTTTGAAAGATCATACCCTACTTCTAAAAAGTTATCGTAAAACGAATTATTTTGTTCAGGATCCAGTACTTCTAACATGGCAGAAGATGGATCTCCTTGACTTCCTGCCGAAAGTTTATCAATTTCATCCAAGACAAAAACAGGATTACCTGTTTCTGCTTTTTTAATGTTCTTGATAATTCTTCCAGGCATGGCACCGATATAAGTTTTTCGATGCCCTCTAATTTCAGATTCATCTCTCATTCCACCTAAAGACATTCTCACGTATTTTCTTCCTAATGCTTCGGCAATAGATTTACCAAGAGATGTTTTCCCTACTCCTGGAGGTCCATATAAACATAGAATTGGAGATTTCATATCATTCCGAAGTTTTAAAACAGCTAAATGTTCTATAATTCGTTTTTTAACATCATCTAATCCAAAATGATCTCGATCCAATATTTTTTTATATACGCGTTTAAGCGCTTAGAGTTGGAGATAATAATTATTAAAATCTATAGGTAATCCCAGCGTAGAATCGACGACCACCATATGAATTTGATCTAAAGCGATTTTTAGTGTCGTTCCCTAAATACGTATAAGACTCAGATTCCGTTAAGTTGACTACAGAGGCTGAAAGTACAAGTTTATCTGTTAGGCTAAAGCTAGCATTCACATCAACTTGGTCGTAAGTATCGGTATAAAAATTAGTTTCCCATGAAGAAACATAACTGCCGACAGATGGACCTTTTCTGTTTATGGATGCACGAACACTGAATAAGTCATCCTCATAAAACGCTGAAAAATTTGCTTGGTAATCAGACGAGCCAATGAGTGGTGATTCTCCAACTTTGGCACCATTTAATTCAACGTCTGCTTGGTTGGTATCGTTATAGGTGTAGTTTGCAAAAAAACCAAAACCATTATCAAAAAAGTGTTGCCAAGAAACTTCAACACCTGTTGATTCAGCATTCGTGCCATTCGCATTAGTACTGTAATTTCTTACCAAGAAATCATCGCCACCTGCAGATACACTTTGATTACTCGCACTTTCAACTGTAAAGCTACGCTCTGGTAAGCTACGACTTACATCAATAATGAGCGGTACAACAAAGTTGTCTATATCTTTCTTAAATAGCCCTATACTTGCTCCAGAACCCTCGCCATAATAATATTCAAGTGATAAGTCTAATTGTGTAGACTCTAACGGTTTTAAGTTTGAATTACCGCCTGAGCCAACCCAGCCTTCACCATCAGTTATCGGATCATAAGCGGTTTCCAATGAACGATCGGCCGAATATTCACTTGAGGTATAGGTTAGTGTTTGGAAGTCACCTAAATCTTCATAATCAGGGCGTGATATAACCTGTGCCGCTGCACCACGAAGTACCCAATTATCATCAATGTCCCAAGCAATATTAAAACTAGGTAAGACATGTGAGTTATCATTAACTTTCTCATTTACGATAAACTCTTCATGGCGTCCTTCAGAGTCAGGGATTGGATTACCATCTTCATCTTTATAATCTAGTCGGTAAACGACTTTATCTGTTGCTGTACTTGTGGTTGTCGTCTCAACAAACCGCAAACCAAAATTACCACGTAGGTTTTTATATTTGAAATCAGCTTGAATATAAGCCGCTATAATTTCTTCTTCAACTTCATAAATAAAATTTGGTTCGTTACGGGTATAACGAACAAAGTTATCATTTAATATGCTTGCATATTTATTCCAATTTACCGCTGGGAATAAATTAGTATTTATGACACCAGATAAGTTATCTAACGGCGCATTTGCAAGTACGTCAGTGATTGCTGGAATACCGCCATTTCGAGAATAGTCATCATCTAAACTGATACCATCCCCCGCTTCTGCAGCTGCTATGTCAAAATCTGGCGATAAGTAGAAGGTATTTCGTGTATCACGATGAATCTTTCCATCACGATATTTAGCTCCAAAATGCAAAGTTTCGATAATGCCGTAATCGACAAAATATTCAATATCAAGTTGTACATAATCTTCTTCTTGCGTACCAGTAACAAAACTCGAATCGGTTGCACCAACATCAGGATCACCACCAATGCCAGCCTGAAGATTATTAAACATCTCAGGATCCATATAAGTGGTTAACTGGTGGCCTGTAAGGTCGTAACCATAAAAAGCTGATGCTGCTTTAGGGTAATATGCCGCTCGGTATTTTTGTGACGGACCACCTTCAGCTTCGGTATGACCAAAGACAAGTTTTGCGCTGATATTGTCTCCGTCGTATTCAGCGTAAAAATCAAAAGTATCAGAAGTTGACTCTTCTCGAGTATATTCGCCATTAATTCTTGGAATATCAAAAACCTGTTCACTACCACCGGCACCGTTCGAATAATCAATACCGGTAACCCATTCAGCATCAGCATCAACACGAACATTAGTCCAATACCGATCGTTATTATGCCATTCAGGATACTCTAATTGATTAAGTACGGAGTCTTGCTCTAAGGTAAAACCAAAATAGTTAAAACCCAGTTGTAAATTTTCGCTAAGTTGCCATTGAGTAGAAAGCTGAGTACCGATACGGTTTCGGCTTTCTTCAAGTACTTCCTGCACCATACTTTGAGGAGCAAAGCCAAACGCACCGCCCTCTACCAATTGGTTGTCGACACGTTCCTGATAGGAAAAGTTTTTATTAACGATATTAACGCGAGAAGTTTGCTCTCTATTAGTACGTTCTTGCTGGGTATAACCCACTAATATGCCAAAATTTTCGGCGTCATTTTTCCATGAATAAATACCGCTAAACTGAGGTTCAAATTCATCCGTAATATCAGCATAGGTAGTTTCAAGATTAATGAATCCTGAATTTTTCTCCATATTAAGTGGCTTAAGGGAATGTAATAACACCGTACCACCAATGCCACCTTCATCTAACCGAGCTTCTGAAGATTTGTATACTTCAACACGCTCTATCATAGTAGAAGGTAACAGTGCATATGAAAAAGATCGAGAAGGTTTACCTGGAGATGAAGCAATGAAATTGCCGTTTAGTTGAGTTAAGGTAAAGTCTGAAGATAAACCACGAATACTTACGTTATCCCCTTCACCACCATCTCGCGTGATAACAACACCAGGAACGCGCTGCAATGAATCGGCAATATTTTTATCAGGAAATTTACCAATATCTTCGGCCGTTATTGCATTGACCACTGCATTTGATAACCTCTTTATTGATAGGTTTGCTGCCGATGAAGCAAGAATACCCCTCACTTCAATCACTTCAACTTCTTCAAGTTTCTCTTTACTGGCTTTTTCTTTATCTACTTCTTCTGCATTTGCCACGCCCATTGCACAAATAATGGCGGTGCAAATTACTGAGCGTTTGAATATTGTAGATAAAGGGAAATAGCCTGTTCGACCAGAAGTACTCACCTTCATGTTATTCTCCTTCGTAATTTATTTTAATTATTTTAATTATTACCGATTTGGAATAGCGTTAATCGTCATGTTTAAATTTACTTAATGAAACAGTAATCACAGAGTTTTAACCTACCCTTTAACTGTAATCGATTGCAGCCATCTTACAAAAAAAACCAAAGTATGTTACTAAAATGACTTTGGTTGTTCCTTTTATTACAAACTGCAATCGATTACAGTTGTATTTGATACTAATCAGTAAAATTAAAACTGTCAACTATATTATCGAGTATTTTGCTTTATAAGCGACTATTCATACCTTTAGCATGATTAGTCAAAACACACATAAAAAAACTTATCTACTTATTTCAATGACTTAACATAAGAAGTCAACACAGCCAACATTGCTATTAATATTTATTAAATAACTTTAACTGCTAACAGCACCGCTGCTTGCTCTTTCGATGATGCGAAATTGAACGATTTCACGATTTCTTGTTAATGGTTTCTTCCTAATTTGCTGCAACACAACCTCTACCGCTTTTCTTCCCATTTCATAGGCGGGTTGATCAATAGTTGTTAAAGGAGGATCCATATAAGCAGAAACTTTAATATTATCGAATCCCACGACAGAGATATCATCAGGAACTTTTAATCCGTGCTTTTTAATTTCATGGATAGCCCCAATAGCAATGTCGTCATTAAAACAAAAAATAGCGGTAGGCCGTACTTTACCGGCAAGTAGCGCTTTAGCTCCTGCTGAGCCTGACTCATAACTGTATTCATTACCAACCACCATGGAATCATCAAAATCAATACCTTCTTCATTTAATACACTTTTGATGCCACCCAGTCGATCGCGAAAAATTTGGCTTTCATTTTGTCCGGCAATAATACCAAAACGTTTATGACCATAACTGGTAAGGTGCTTAGCTAGCGCCCGACAAGCCGAATAATTATCCAGTTCAATCACGGGATATTGTTTATCTGAAACTATGCGTTCACAAACACTAACCATAGGTACTTTTTCTGCTAGGAGCGCATCATTATCCGAAAAAGGGAATGAATGATCCAAATGAATTAAGCCATCTGCACGATTAGATAAAACCATGCCAGCATATTCATGTTCACGATGTGGTTCACCTTGGGTATCCCCTAATAATACAGAATAACCATTTTCTTGGGCTGCCTTTTCAATTCCTTGAATAATCCTTAAAAAGAATGGGTTAGAAAGGTTCGGTACCAACACAACTAACGAATTAGACTTACCTGTCTTAACACTAGACGCCATAACATTAGGTCGATAACCAGCCTTTTCGATAGCAGCAAATATTCGTTCTCTGGTTTTAACATTAACCATATTAGGGTTTTTTAATGTTCTTGATACAGTGGCAGTTGAAACTCCTGCTAGCTGACAAACTTCCTTAATTGTAGACATAAAAATTATTTACCTAAAAAGTCCAATCTAATTGATTACTCATAAATACTGCAACCGATGACAAAATAAAAAACACCATAAAATCAAGAATAATTTATGCAATCCCATGTTATTTTACCGCCTTAAAGGCAAAGTAACATGGCAATTCTATAAAATCTCAGCTCAATATACAAAATCTATTCTTGAATATTCAAATTCTATAGTATAACCTAAATAACTGCAATCGATTACAGTCTGTTTATCTTAGATATTAGCGGACAAGTTTAATAAATTGATTATTATCTAATTAACGCTAAAGAAAAATTGAGTAAAAATGAAAAATTTAACTTGTTTTGCCTTAATCCTGTCTACACTTTTAACCGCATGTGAAGAAGGTGGTATTGTAAAAAAAACTTCGAGTGCTCCCGCTAAAATCAACATAGTAAAAGAAAATCTAGTTCAATACGTTAATCCGTTAATGGGCACTGATTCTAAACATAGTTTGTCTAACGGTAATACTTACCCGGCAATAGCGACTCCTTGGGGAATGAATTTTTGGACACCTATGACCGCAGAAATGGGTAATGGTTGGACTTATAATTATGGCGATGACAAAATTAGGGGCATCAAACAAACCAAATTCCTCCTACAACATTATCATTCAGATTGTTTATGTTTTCAGCGCTTTCTGAAAAATTAGCCAAGGCGTTGCTGCGAGTTAAATCGTTATTGTCTAGCTCATTTAACCAATAAGCCTGGCCATCAGCATCCGGAGCTCGTTTTAAAGTGTTCTGGTAAAGTAGGTCTATAAATTCTAAATTGCTGAGAAGATCAAGGGCACCATAAGTGGCTATGAATTCATCTGATATATAAAAGTTCGCGGCAATTGAGGATAAACAACTCTCTAGGCTATCAAGAGACCTGATCCAATAACCCAATCCCTCAACATCCGGTTGACGATTGAAGGCTGTTTGATACATTCGATAAGCAACCCCTGAGTTCCCGGTTGAATCAAACGCAATAGTACCGTTATTAAACTCAACTCTCTCAACATGCTGATAGGTTTGTCTAACTTGGAATG